>Ga0209137_1000009_pt1 | contig 245725 bp, 237 predicted proteins | sample SaaInl5LU_22_DNA_FD_184642 | JGI IMG/M metagenome (GOLD analysis project Ga0209137, IMG submission 184642) | Marine microbial communities from expanding oxygen minimum zones in the Saanich Inlet - ESP_105LU_22_DNA (SPAdes) (version 2) | ecosystem: Environmental > Aquatic > Marine > Intertidal...
TCAAACAATGGTGCTCCAACACACCCCAATGTTGTCTTTATTCTGGCTGATGATATGGGATTTGGTGATGTGGGTTATAACGGCAGCGAAATTGCCACCCCCAATCTTGACCAGATGGCTCAAGCCGGCATGAAATTGGACCGCAACTATGTTTATCCCATATGCAGTCCCACCCGGGCTGCATTGCTCACGGGCCAGAATCCCCTGCATCACGGTGTTGATGGCCCGATGGCGGATGACACTGGATTGCCTCTGGATCTAAAAATTATGCCGCAATACTTCAAAGATCTGGGTTACCAAACTCATATGATCGGCAAATGGCATCTGGGGATTGGCAATACAGATTATTGGCCTAGGTCGAGGGGATTTGATACGCACTATGGCTTTCTCGGTGGCTGGGTTGATTTTTATACCCATGTTTATTCGGGCGGACTGGATTGGCAGCGTGAGGGAAGATCCTTGCGTGAAGAAGGCCACACCACTGACCTGCTCACAGAAGAGGCAATAAAAATTATTCAGTCAAAGGACTCGGACAATCCTTTCTTTCTGTACCTGACCTATAACGCGCCGCATTCTCCTCTGCAAAATATTCCCACCCAAACTGGCTTGAACGAGGGACTCGAAGCGGGTCATCGATTTGTTTATGGAGAAATGGTGACTCAACTAGACGATGGCATTGGTCGGGTTGTAGATGCTCTTGAAGCCGGTGGGATTCTCGACAATACCATCGTGGTTTTTTCCAGCGACAATGGTGGATCCTTGGGGCTGGGTGCCAATAATGGAGATTTACGCGGTGGCAAAGGCGGAGCCTACGAAGGTGGAATGCGAGTTCCCGGGTTGATTTCTTGGCCGAGTCATATTGAAGCTGGACGAGTATTGGAGCAGCCTATTGCAGTGCACGATTGGTTGCCCACCTTGTTGGATGCGGTGGGTGGGGATTCTTCGCAAGTCGATAGACCCTATGGTCAAAGTATGTGGCCAGCCATTAGTGAAGGCATCGAAATGGATCGCGCGCGTATGATAATAGGAGCAAGAGAAAATATGGCGGTATTTGATTGGCCGTGGAAACTGGTGCGGGAAGGAGAAGAAGCTGAGTATCAACTCTTTAACCTTCTAGCTGACCCAGTCGAACAGGAGGATCTAGCCGTTCGAGAGCCCGAGATTCTGGCCACTTTGGTAACGGTTTTAGAGGCAAAGCCGGTAGTTGCGTCAAAACGTGATACTGCGAATGGTAGTGCTAATTCCTATTATGCGAGTGGTGCGGATACCGACTATGACGCGCGTTTGCAGGAATCTCGTCCGCCATGGGCTGAGCAGGCTGTGCGTGGCGGTGAGCACTAATTTTTGTGATTTTGTAGGGCAAAAATTGAGTTTAAAAAAAATATAATTTGGTGGGGGAATATATGGTGTATCAACACAGAAATAGCTTTGTACAAAACCCGATGGGGTTCGTGTCGATTGTGCTACTGGCATTTTTGGCTCTCTTGTCCGGGCAAAGCGCAATGGCTCAGCAGTATCCGATGGACTCCGATGTTGGTCTTGATGGCGAAGCATTGTGGGATACCTGTGCTTTTTGCCACGGAGTTCAGGGGCAGGGTGGACCCGCTCTGGATGCTCCGGCTCTGGCCGGAATGGAAGCTTGGTATGTTGAAAGACAGCTTCACAATTTTAGAAACAGAGTTCGCGGTATGCATTACGAGGATGTGCCTGGAGTACAGATGTCTATCGTCTCAGGCATGGTTCGAAATCAGGCGACCATTGAGAATATTGCAGCCTATATCGAAAGTATGGAACCTGGGGCTCCACCCGAACTTGCTAACAATGGCGAGCCTGCCGGCACGGCGAGACCCTTTATCTGGCGCTCGAAATACGCAGAGCTCGAACATCCAAGCGAGCCAAATATCGAAAACGGCAAAACCATCTATACCGGCGCCTGTTCTGCCTGTCATGGATTTAACGGCCAGGGCAATGAATCACTTGGGTCACCCAAGCTAACGGATCAGGTGGGTTGGTATATGGAGCGGCAACTGCAATATTTCCGCGACGGAATCAGGGGTGCTCATCCATCTGATATCTTCGGCATGCAGATGGCAATTTTTTCAAAGATGTTGGCAGACGAGCAGGCAATCGCTGACGTCGTTGCCTATATCGAAACTCTTTAGGGGGTCATATGAAACTTAAATTTGTCTCAATAATTTTTATGTTTGCTGCTGGCTTTTGCCTTGCTCAAAATTCTGGTCCGCAAGTCGATCAGGAAGTAGTAGAAATCAAACTGATTGATGCTCAGGATGAGACTCGGGGTTGGTGTGTTGATCTCTTCGCACATCTGCAAAACGCAAAACCTTTGGGTGGCTTTCAGGGCCATGACTGTTTCCTTTACTTTGGTAGCGGGCCACAGATAGATCAGGGCTTTGTCGAAGAGCTTATTCCGCAAGGTGAGTTCCGCTTACCCTATTGGGATATCTGCATGACGCTTCAGGAGCCCAAACATCATTCCTACATTGCAGCCGAGCCCTGTATTGGCGAACCGGCACAAAAGTTCACTATGCACGATGACGGTCGCATTACCGCCGACATGGCACCCGAGCTCTGCCTCACCATTGGTTCAATCACCATTCCCGGTGGTGGGCGTTTAGCACCGGTAGGTGCTCGGCCGCCAGCTGACAACGCAGACATTCCGCAAATACGTCGTATGACATTTGATAACTGTTCAGAGGAGCCAGTTGTTGCAGTGCTTCAAAAATGGGAATTGCGCAAAGGCGAATTTGTGCCTGAAGAACGCACTATGCCGCATAGATTTTTGCTAACTCAATAGTCGAGAATATTTTCGCCTATTCTCAAACAATTCAGATGTTTGCGGCGCGTTTTGCGCGGTAAATTGGGGGGAGTCATGACAAACAAAATATATCTGGTAGGTTTAGCTTTGTTCGCGTTGATTGGTTGCGGCGAACAATCAGAGCAGGCAGTGATTGAGGAGACATCCTCAGCTCCAGACCGCATATTTATTAATGGCAAAATCCTTACGGTTGATGAAGATTTTAGTATTGCCAGTGCTCTTGCTGTTCAGGGTGAATACATAGCAGCGGTCGGGCAGACAGACGAAATCGCGACCCTTGCGGGTCCCGATACAGAAATCATTGATCTTCAAGGCAAGACAATGATTCCGGGCCTAATCGATAACCACATTCACTATCTGCGCGGTACCAACTACGCTGACTACGAATTGCGCATTCACGGTGTGACTTCCAAAGATGAGGTATTGCGCCTTATTAGTGAGAGAGCTGATGCGCTGGGCCCTGATGAGTGGGTATTTATTATTGGTGGTTGGCACGAACAGCAGTTTGAAGATCGCCCAGGTGGCTTTACCCTCGAAGAGTTGAATGAGGCAGCGCCAAATAATCCGATTTATATCCAGCGAACCTACTCCAATTTCTATTTGAATACGGCAGCGCTGAACGTCCTTGCGCCGCAATTGGGAGATTTCGAAGTCGGTGAAACTGGAGTGGTCACGGACAACCGGTCTGGCCGGTTTGTGATGGCGGAGGCGCTGAAATATTTTCCATTTGCCACCAATATGGAAGAACGTAAGCAGGAGGTTCGAGCCTTTAATGATTACCTGAACAGTATGGGTGTTACCGCGGTTTGGGATGCCGGTTATCTGGATGGGTCATACGATCCTGTTACCGAGCTCTATGAAGAGGAAGATCTCGATGTACGCGTATTTTATGCGTTGCGTTACTGGGCCGAGTCCGCCCGCACCGCGGTGGCCGCTACTGAGCTACTCGATCGCGAGAGCCATGACCAGCGCGACGACCGATTCGGGATATTGGCAATTGGTGAACATGTGCATGGTTACCTGCATGATTCCACAGCTTCGGCTGAACCTATGGCTGAGAACTACTGGACTGAGTGGGAGCAGATTGTCGAAGCTGCAGCCCGCAACGGTTGGCAGGTCAATGAACACGTTATGCAAGACCTAACCGCCAACCGCATGATGGATATTTATGAGCGACTATCGCAACAGTATCCGGTCAGAGACGCTCGCTGGGTACTAGGCCATGCAGACTTATGGGAGCCGGAAACTATTGCCAGGGCACGAGATCTTGGCTTGCACATTACGCTCGCCAATCACACGGTAAAAGTTCCAGTCGAAGGTCGGGCTTCGCCACCAGTTCGTGCTATTCAAGACAGTGGCATTCTCTGGGGAATGGGTTCAGACGGAACCATCGTTGCCACCTACAATCCCTTTATCACCATCTGGGAGTATACGGCCGGCAAAGTACTGCCCAATATTCAAAAGTACGATGCCGATCAAGTGATTAGCTTGGAAGATGCCCTAATTGCCCACACTCGATCGAACGCCTATTTGTTTTTTATGGAAGACAAAATAGGCACACTGGAGTCCGGCAAATACGCAGATCTTGTTGTTTTGGATCGCGACTATTTGCAAACCCCGGTGGATGAGGTTCGTCACATCAAGCCTTTATTAACCATGGTAGCGGGCGAGGTTGTCTACGAATCTCCGGAATTATAGCGGATTGAGGGGCTTCGATCGGGTTCGGCGATTAGGACGTCTTGCCCGGTCTCTTGCCTGATCTGCTCGCGTTGACGCTCGGCAAGCACTTCTTGTTTGCGGTCAGCTGAGCCGCCAACCCACTTATCCATCAATTTTGCGGCTACCAAATCGCCGCTGACATTGATGGCAGTGCGACTCATATCAAGAATTCGGTCAACACCCATAATCAAAGCCACGCCTGAAACGGGAATACCGGCAGAGGTGAGAACCATGGAGAGAATCACAATGCCGACACCTGGCGCAGCGGGTGAACCGATTGAAGCACCCACAGCCGTTATAACAATGAGCGTCAAGCCCGCGGCACCGATCTCGACGCCATAAACCTGCGCCAAAAACATGGCGGCAACACCCTGGTAGAGCGCAGTGCCGTTCATATTGATGGTTGCGCCCAGAGGGATAACGAACTGAGCAATTGAAGGTCTTACATGAAGTCTTTCCTCTGCGGTTTTAATTGATAGCGGCATGACCGCGGCGGAGCTAGAAGTTGAGAAGGCCAGAAGAAGCACCTCGCCGACCGATTTCAGGAATGCGAAAGGTTTTTGACCCACGGCGACGAAGAGTATCAATAGGTAAAGGCACAGCAGTAAAAACAGCCCGAGCAATACCGTGCCCACATAGATCGCCATACCCAGTAACGCACCAAGCCCGAGTTTTGCGGTCAGCTGCGCAAGTAGGCCAAAAACCGCAAAGGGTGCTAGGCGCATGGCCCAGCCCACAACCGTCATACAGACTTCTTGCAGAGAACCCATGAGATCGAGCAATGGTTTTGCCTGTGTCGGGACCATCATTACCAATGCGATGCCCACAACCATGGCAAAAATTACAACCTGCAACATATTGCTCTCCACCATGGAGCTGAGCGGATTGGAGGGCAGCAGAGTGATAATTTGATCGGGCAGGGCGCTTAAATTTATACCGGCCGGGGCGGCTTGTGTTTCAACAGCTGAGACAATTCCGAGGGTGGCTTGCATTGCCTCACCATCAATAAAGTTGCCCGGTTTGATCAGAGAAGCCAAACCTAATCCCAATAAAATGGCCAGGGCAGTAGTTACTATAAAAAACAGCACAACTCGAATACCAATTTTTCGAAGTTGCTCCAAATCTTCAGTTGAGGCCAACCCGCGGATAATCGAGGCAAATACAAGCGGGATAACCATCATCTGAATCAGCGCCAGAAAGAGTTTTCCGGGAACAGCTACCCATCCGCTAATTAAAGCTGAAGTATCTGCTTCGACCCAGCCGGTGGTGGGTCCGAGAGCTATACCGAACAGGATGCCGAGAATCATTCCGAGCAAAACCTGAAGCCACAAACGGGCTCTGACAAGTGATTGCAAATGAGTACTCAAATGCTTAAGAGAGCGCGGATGCAAGGGCACCTGCCGTGATAGATTACTGGTATCTTCAGTCATGTATCTTGGTCAATCTTCATATAGGGCAATCCTATGCTGGGTAGGCATATTGATCTTGTCCGAGATCAATGGAAAGCAAAGCTGAAATTAATATTGTGTAGACTTCACTCAGCTACCCCAATTGATATTTTTTGAAGTTTGATTTTTACCAAAAACAGCGAGCGATTCTTATGACTTCATCTGATTTATCAAAACGACTTTTCCCGTCCGCAGGTGAAGATGCAGACGCGTCTGCATGTCGTATCGAAACCGAGCAAACCAAATCATCCTCATATAAATTGGCCTTTATCGACCAAGAATTTTTGGTTCGTGATGAGCTGAGACCGGTTCGATTGCAGCTTGAACTCCTGAAGCCAGAGCTGATTCTGAATGAGCTGGGTATTCATTCAACAGTAGTTGTATTTGGCAGCGCTCGCATACCGGAGCCAGAGGTGGCCCGCGAACAATTGCAAATTGCAGAGCGCGATCTCAAACAGTCACCTGAGGATGACAGCCTTATACAAGCGTTTGTAATCGCGAAGAACCGGCTGAAAAACTCCAAGTACTATGAGGAGACTCGTCGATTTGCCCGCCTGGCGGCTCGAGAGTTTGAAGTTGATGGAATTTGTGAGTTGGTTGTTGCCACCGGCGGTGGGCCAGGGATTATGGAAGCAGCAAATAGGGGTGCATCTGATGCGGGACAAAAGAGCATTGGTCTGAATATTGTGCTGCCCTTTGAGCAGTGTCCGAACACCTTTATTACGCCGGAGCTAAGCTTTCAATTTCACTACTTTGCGATTCGCAAAATGCACTTCCTTATGCGGGCTAAGGCCCTGATTGCATGCCCGGGAGGTTTTGGCACCATGGACGAGCTATTCGAAACTTTAACGCTGGTGCAAACGGAAAAAATCAAAGCGATGCCAATTCTCCTGATGGGGCGTGAATATTGGCAGCGAGTTATAAATTTTGAGGCCCTGTTGGAGGAGGGAATGATTTCTGAAAAGGATCTTTCGATCTTTCGTTTTGTCGAAACTGCGGAGCAGGCCATAGCAGAAATCAAGGGCTTCTATTCAGGAAGTATTTGATCAGGAGCAAGCAAAGAGCCTTAAGGATATTAGGACACAAAATCCTAGTGCTGTATGTGTATTGCAAAGGAGTACAATAAGGTCTTATTCATTTTCGAGTTTCTCTTTTGCCTAAAAAAGGCTACAACAGCCGAACCAAGTCTTCGCCCCAAGAAATTATAGAAGGTCGTGTCATCGCCCACCGCGATGGATTCGGCTTTGTCAAAGCCGATCCCGACGACGTTTACCTAAATAAATACGAGATGCGCCAAGTTTTTAATGGCGATATTGTGTCTGTGAAACTGGGCAAAGCGGACAATCGTGGTCGTCGAGAGGGTGTAATTCTTGAGGTTCTCGAGCGCAGCACCAACATCATGGTTGGCCAGTATTTGGTTGATCGTGACTACGCTTATCTGCGGCCTGAAGGTGGTAGCGCCACTGATATCCATATCGCTCCGGCGAACTCCGGCGGAGCAGCTCATGGCCAAATGGTGTCAGTTGCTATTACCGACTATCCCACTGCATTTGCGCCAGCCCACGGTAAAGTAATGGAAATACTCGGCGACAAAATGGATGCCGGAGTTGAGATCCAGGTCGCGATTAGACGTTTTGCTATCCCCCATGAGTGGCCGAAAGGTGTTGAAGAGGCTGCCACGGTATTTGGCAGTTCGGTGGACGCAAAGCATGCAGAAAATCGTCTGGATTTGCGGGATCAGCCCTTTGTCACTATCGATGGCGAAGATGCACGAGACTTTGATGATGCCGTATTGTGCCAGCGCACAAAAAGTGGATGGAAGCTTTGGGTTGCCATCGCCGACGTCTCTGAATATGTCGCGGTTGGATCAGCGCTGGATCAGGAAGCACTAAATCGCGGTAACTCGGTTTATTTCCCGGACCATGTTGTGCCAATGCTGCCAGAGGCCTTATCCAATGGGCTTTGTTCTTTAAATCCCGAAGTTGACCGTTTGGCCATGGTCTGTGAGATGGAAATCAACGCTGAGGGCATTGTTGTCGATTATCGCTTTTGCGAGGCGGTAATTCGATCTCACGCGCGACTTACCTATACACGCGTATTCCAGGCCCTCGAAGAATTGGGTCAGGAGATTGGACAGCAGCCGGTTCGGAGCGAGCTCGGCGTTATCAGTCAGAGAATTGATGATCTTTCTGCGCTCTTTGACCTGCTTTTCGCAGCGCGACAGAAACGTGGAGCGATGGAATTCGAGACGGTTGAGACGCGCATTATTTTTGATCGCAATCGCAAGATCGAGCGCATAGATCCGGTCCACCGCAACAAGGCTCACCGTATTATTGAAGAATGCATGTTGTGCGCCAATGTTAGTGCCGCCGATTTTCTAGATTCGCAAAAAATCCCCGGTTTGTTTCGTGTACATGAACCACCGGTTGCGGATCGACTCAATAGTTTGCGGGATTATCTAACTCAGCTGGGCCTGTATTTGGGCGGTGGCGATAAACCTTCACCGGCCGATTTCAAAACCTTGGCTGAGGAAATTGCAGACCGACCAGATGCCTCGGTGGTGCAGACACAGATGCTGAGATCTATGCAGCAGGCGGTATATCAGCCGGAGAACTTGGGTCATTTTGGATTGGCCTATGAGGGCTATGCGCATTTCACTTCGCCAATACGGCGTTATCCTGATCTCCTCATGCACCGGGCGATCCGCTCCGTAATTCGTAGTGGTCAAAAATCAGACAAGGTACTGCGCGTAAAAAATACTCCCAAGGTGAAAAAGGCGAGTATTTATCCCTACGATGAAGCTGCTTTGGTGGAGTTGGGGGAACAGTGCTCTCAAACCGAACGTCGTGCTGATGAAGCCACTCGCGATGTGATGCAATGGTTGAAATGTGAGTATCTGCTAGAGCGAGTTGGTGAAAAACACACAGCGGTAGTCAGTGCGGTGACAAACTTTGGACTATTTGTCGAATTGGAGGACCTCTACATCGAAGGGCTGATCCATATCACGGCCCTACCGAAAGATTTTTACGAATTTGATCAATCTACGATGCAGTTGATTGGTCGTTCAACTCGGCGTATCTTCTCGCTCGGTGACCGGGCAGTGGTTCAAATTGCCAGAGTTAACCTAGATGAACGCAAAATTGATCTTGTGCTTGCAGACGCTGCCTCCGGTTCGGGTTCCGAACCCTCAGCAAACAATCTTCAAGGCGGTCGCAGAAACAATTTGCCTCCCGATCCCTGGGCGAATGCTAAAGCCAAGGGCAAAAAGACGGGCAAAAAACGCACCGTACCTAAGCACAAACGAAAGAGAAGATGACCCATCGTTCAGATCTCATTGTTGGTTTTCACGCCGTTCAGTCCCTGTTAAAAACTAACCCGGCTCGAGCCAAATCGCTGCTGGTGCTAAAAGGGCGCCGTGATCAGCGACTCCAAAAAACCATCGCGATGGCCGAAAAATCCGGTATTGAAATCCAGCAGGTCAGTGGTGATGAACTAGACAAGCTCGCTGACAAAGCTCGTCACCAAGGTGTGGTGCTCTACGCCGACAAAGGCAGAGTCTACGATGAGCGCTGGATGTTTGATTATCTGGAAATGCTCGAGCACAAACCATTGGTACTGATTTTGGACGGTGTTACCGATCCGCATAATTTGGGAGCTTGTTTGCGTAGCGCTGACGGCGCCGGTGTGGACGCAGTTATTGTGCCCAGAGACCGTTCCTGTGGATTAACTCCAGTTGTGCGCAAAGTTGCCAGTGGTGGTGCTGATTCGGTGCCCTTTGTTTTGGTCACCAATTTGTCTCGTACCATGGAGAAGCTGAGAGACATGGGTATCTGGATTGTGGGAGCTGCCGGTGAAGCAGAATCCTGTGTCAGCGAAATTGATTTTAATGTTCCAACGGCAGTTGTAATGGGTTCAGAAGATCGCGGGTTACGCCGCCTTACTCGCGAAAATTGCGATTATTTGACTCGCATTCCCATGGCTGGGTCAGTAGCCAGTCTCAATGTATCAGTGGCTACCGGAGTTGTGCTTTTTGAAGCAGTTCGTCAGCGCCAAGCCGATCCGCAACCCAAGGTAACCAAAGTTAAAGCTAAATAGCTTTCCGGCTTTCTTTTTGCTGTGCTTGGATATCACTGCCAGCATGCGGGATTCCCTTGCATTGCGGCCGATGAACCCCTAAAATCGCGCGCCTCCCAGATGACACTGAATCTCACAGAGTCTCTGGGCTCCTTGCTTCACCGGTATCTATTTTTTAGATAAGCGGGAAGCTACCTAAACCATAAGGAGAAAAAATGAGACATTACGAAATCGTGTTCATGGTCCATCCTGACCAGAGCGAGCAAGTGCCCAGCATGGTTGAGCGCTATACCAAGTCGATCGAAAGTACCGGCGGTAAAGTGCACAGACTGGAAGATTGGGGCCGCCGTCAGCTCGCCTATCACATACAAAAAATACACAAGGCTCACTACATTCTGATGAATGTGGAATGCAGTGGCGAAGCCCTTGATGAATTGACTACCAACTTCCGTTACAACGATGCAGTGCTGCGCAACCTAATTGTGCGTCGCGATGGCCCGGTTACGGAAGAAACGTTGATCATGAAGCAAGAGCGCGAAGAAAAAGAGCGTGACGCAACCAAAGAAGCTGAAGAACGCCGCCGTGCTGCTGAGCGCGCTGCCCAACGTGAAGCAGAACCAAAATCAGAGCCAGAGCCAGAAGTAGCGGCAGCGCCTGCGGCTGAAGACGCGCCTGCAGAGGAAGCGGAGCCAGAAGCAGCTCCTGCCGAAGCAGAGCCGGAAGTAGAAGCAGAGCCGGAGGCAGAAGCTGAACCGGAAGCAGTAGAAGAAGCCGAAGCCGAGCCTTCAGCCGAAAAAGAGCCTTCAGCCGATGAAGAGCAAGCCGAAGACTCAGATGACGAGAAAGAGTCTTCAACCGATAAAGAGGAGAAATAGACATGGCTAGATTCTCAAGACGACGTAAATTTTGTAAGTTCACTGCCGAGGGCATTGATCATATCGATTACAAAGACCTGGATACTCTCAAAGAATTTGTTTCTGAGAACGGTAAAGTCATTCCAAGTCGTATTACCGGAACCAAAGCTCGATATCAGCGTCAGCTGACTACGGCGATTAAACGTGCCCGTTATCTCGCTTTGATTCCATACACAGATAATCACAAGGGGTGATGTTATGAACGTTATCCTTCTTGAAAAAGTCGGCCGCATTGGCGACATAGGTGATCAGGTTGATGTGAAGGCCGGTTTTGGCCGCAACTATTTGATCCCCAATGGAAAAGCTGTGCGAGCTACTCCTGAAAACGTAGAGAAATTTGAAGCGCGTCGTGCTGAGCTTGAGAAAGCTGCCGCAGACAAGCTAACTTCAGCTACGGGTCGTGCCAAGTTGGTCGAGGATCTGGGCTCAATCACTATCACTCAGTTGGCTAGTGACGAAGGTCGTTTGTTCGGTTCAGTTGGCACACGCGAACTTGCTGAGGCCATCACGGCCGCTGGCGAAGAAGTTAGCAAGAGTGAAGTGCAACTGCCAGAAGGCGCTCTGCGTGATATCGGCGAGTACGAAATCGACTTGCAGCTGCATTCTGATGTTGTGGTTACCGTCAACGTGGTAATTGCTCCAGAATAGAGCTTCAAAGTTCGATATTTGAAAAGGCCGGTTGAGCAATCATCCGGCCTTTTTTATGTACAGGATGTACGGTATGCCGCGGGTGCATGGATGCACAAGAGCGGCGATGTACAGGATGTACGGTATGCCGCGGGTGCATGGGTGAGGGAATGCGTATACCGAGCATTGCTCGGTGCCTTACCGAACGCCAGCAGCTATGATGCTGGCTGGTCCAACTTGTTGGCACAAGAGCGGCGAAGTACAGGATGTACGGGTCGATAAACGCGTCCTGCATGATCGACACTTCCGCCATCCCTGGCGGTCGTATGCCGCGGGTGCATGGGTGAGGGAATGCGTATACCGAGTATTGCTCGGTGCCTTACCGAACGCCAGCAGCTATGATGCTGGCCGGCTCAACTTGTTGGCACAAGAGCGGCGATGTTTCCCCCCATGGCTTTCTCGGTTGGCGAGGAAGTACGAAAGCGGATTACAATGCGAGTCCAAAAAAATTAGTCGGGCAAAATGACCTCAGAAGTTAGAGTCTATCAACGAGAGGAAGTATCACAACCCTGTAAACGGGTTTTGATCGCAAATTCCAAGGGAGGCAGCGGCAAGAGCACTTTGGCGACCAACCTGGCTGCCGCTTTTGCGCGCAAGGAATATGAGACCACACTGGTTGATTGTGACCCTCAAGAGACATCACTATTTTGGTTGAATCAGCGCAGTGGCGAACAACCGCTGATATATGGAATGTCCGGAGCCCCACAACCTTCTCGACAAACATTGGACTGGTTTCTTCGGGTTCCCAGAACTACCGAAAGACTGGTGATCGATAGTCCAGGTGGTATTGATACGGCGCGACTGACGAGTATGGTAGATCGGGTGGACCTGATACTGGTGCCGCTTCTGCCTTCCGCGATCGACATTCATGCCACAACCGAGTTTATTAAAAATATCTTTTTGACTGGCTCTTTCCGCAATTCAGGCAAACAAATATATGTTGTAGGCAATCGTGTTCATCGTCGTAACAAATACTTCCATCAATTAAATCGGTTTTTACGTGCGCTCAATATTTCCGACATTATTCATCTGCCCGATTCATACGTATTTTTGCGCTGCGCGGACGAGGGCATGGGTGTGATGGACCTGGAACCGAATCCGCGAATTCGACGTGAAATTCGAGCTGTTGAGCATCTTGTCGAAACCGTAGAGGCCGCGCTAAACGATGACTGACATGGTTGAATCAGAATTTTCCGAACCCTATCCGCCCATGCATCAGGAGGTGGTATTACCGCATTCCCTGGAAGCCGAGCAGGCGGTAATCGGTGGATTGATGCTGGCTGGCGACAAGATCTTCGATCAAGTGGCCAGCTTAGTAAGAGAAGGCGATTTCTATCGGGCTGAACACCGGCTGATATTTAGCGCACTTGGCCGGCTCGCTGAGATTAAAGAGCCTTTTGATCCTATAACTATTTGTGATGATCTAAGCGGCCGCAAGGAACTCGATAAGGCGGGTGGCTCAACCTATATTGCCGATCTGGCAACTACCACACCAAGTGCTGCCAATATCGAAGCCTATGCACGCATCGTGCGTGAACGTGCCACCCTGCGGCAGCTTATTGAAGCCGCGGATGCCCTCAAAGACCGCAGCTACAATCCTGAGGGATTGGAGTCCAAGGACCTCGTCGGTGAAGCGGAAAAACGTCTTCTGGATATCGCCGAAGGCGGTCCCAAGGATGATGCCATCAAGGATGCCGATACACTCTTAAAGGGCGCTCTTGACCGTATTAATGAACTCTACGAAGCTGGCGGCGACATAACTGGTGTCAGTTCCGGTTTTACCGATCTGGATGAAAAAACATCGGGTTGGCAGAAATCCGACCTGATTATCGTGGCTGGGCGACCCTCCATGGGTAAAACCGCCTTTGCTCTGAATATGATCGAGCACGCTATTTTTAATACCGACGCTCCAGTGCTTGTCTTTAGTCTGGAAATGCCTTCGCAGGCCTTGATGATGAGGTTGTTGGCCTCAGTTGGCCGAATTGAACTGAAGAAAATTCGCGACGGCAAGCTCAGTGGTGATGAATGGGATCAGCTCTCGAGAGCTGCAACACGAATAAAGGGCAAAAAGCTATTTATCGACGATACACCTGGGTTAACGCCCACTGAAGTGAGAGCGAGAACTCGTCGCTTGGCTCGCGAACACGGCACACCGGCCATGATTATGCTCGACTACCTGCAGTTGATGCGCGTTGTCGGAGCTGGTGACAATCGTGTTCAGGAAATTTCAGAAATATCCCGATCCCTGAAGCAGGTAGCTCGGGAATTTGAATGTCCGATGATTGCGCTTTCGCAGCTCAATCGAGGTGTTGAACAACGGCCAAACAAACGACCGATGAACTCGGATCTACGTGAATCTGGAGCCATCGAGCAGGATGCGGATGTCATTTTGTTTTTGTATCGCGATGAGTACTACAACGAAGACAGCCCGGACAAGGGTATTGCCGAGATTATTATTGGCAAGCAGCGCAATGGTGAAATTGGAACCTGTCGTCTGCAGTTTGAAGGCAAATACACACGCTTCAACAATTTGGCTCGCGACTACTTCGCAGGCAATAATCAATTCGGTGGGGAATAAGTCCATTTAATCCGATTTGGCACTGCACCATTTCTGGTTTATCCTCCCTTTTCTTATGAATCTACACGTCTTTCGACATATCGCTGAGCTGCGGTCTCAGCTTGATGCGTTGCGCTTGCAAGGCACACGTATCGCCTGTGTTCCCACTATGGGGAACCTTCACGAAGGCCATTTACAGCTGATTCGCTTGGCCAAAGAACATGCGGACGTAGTGGTGGCGACTATCTTTGTAAATCGTTTGCAGTTTGGTTTAAACGAAGATTGGGATCAGTACCCAAGGACATTTGATAGCGATTGCCAGAAGCTTGATGGGGCGGGATGTGACTATCTCTTTTTCCCGGAGGAAACAGAAATGTATCCCAATGGCATGGACGGCCAGACTCGCGTAATCGCTCCAACCATGACGGACATTCTTTGTGGTGCGTCGCGGCCGGGGCATTTTGAGGGTGTGACCACAGTGGTCACCAAGCTATTTCATATTGTTGAGCCAGATGTCGCTGTGTTTGGGTTAAAGGACTATCAGCAGTTGGCTATTGTGCGACGTATGGCCACTGATCTATGCATGGGTGTCGAGATTATCGGCGCACCGGTTGCCCGAGATGTGGATGGATTGGCCTTAAGCTCGCGAAACGCCTATATCACTGAAGAAGAGCGGCCCAGAGCCAACCAGCTCTATCTGTCTCTGGATGCGGCCAAATCCAAAATTGCGCAGGGAGAAAGAGACTATTCGAAGCTTGAGCAAGCAGCCAAACGAGAGATTGAGGCAGCTGGATTTAAGCTGGATTATTTTTCTGTACGCAACGCGGAGACATTGGACTCGGCGGTGGACGACGACAAAGAATTGGCTATACTTGGCGCCCTTTTTACATCCGGCGCGCGTCTGATTGACAACTTGACCCTTACTTTGGATTAGGAAAGCTGGACTAAGGAAGTCTGCGCGAGTAGAAGAGTAAAGACTATGAATTTGAAAATGTTAAAAGCCAAATTGCACCTCGCCAGCGTTACCCACGCTGAGCTCGAGTATGACGGCTCCTGCGCGATTGACGAAGACCTCTTGGATCAAGCCGGTTTGCGTGAATTTGAAGCTATTGACGTCTACAACGTCAACAATGGCGAGCGGTTTTCAACCTACATTATTCTCGGTGAACGCGGCTCGGGCATGATCTCCATGAATGGTGCAGCGGCTCGCAAAGTTCAGGTTGGTGACCGAGTTATTATTGCTGCCTATGGCCATTATTCTGAGGAAGAGGCAGCCACCCACGTGCCTAATCTCATCTATTTTGATGGCGATAACAAAGTCTCTCGTACTAATCACAGTATTCCTATTCAAGCAGTTTAAAGTTCCTCTTTTAGTCTATTTAAAGGTCTTCCGCTGCAGCGGAAACATTTGGGGCATGCAAAGAAAATGAACACCCCCGCCGCACAGGATAGGTTTTGACAGGAAAAGAAAATAAACAAGATTTGTAGTAGATTTACCCGCCCAAATAAAAAATAAACCACAGGGCTCCCATGACTGACCCCAACGAAATCAACCAGATCCCACAATCCCTATTCGACAATGCCTATATCGATGCCGGTAAATACAGGTCGATGTACCAGCAATCCATTACCAACCCTGAGCAGTTCTGGGCGGATCAAGCGCGAGAGTTTTTAACTTGGGATAAAGAGTGGGATCAGGTCACTCAGAGTGATTTCACTACAGGACAAGCATCCTGGTTCAGCGGAGGACAGCTCAACGTTTCCGTTAACTGTATCGACCGACACCTGCCAGCGCGCGCTGAGCAAACGGCGATTATTTGGGAAGGAGATGACCCCAAGGACAGCGCCCATATAAGTTATGCCGAGCTGCATGAAAAGGTCTGTCGTTTAGCCAATGTGTTGAAAGAGCGCGGTGTTAAAAAGGGTGATCGGGTATGTATCTATATGCCTATGATCCCGGAAGCCACATACGCAATGCTCGCTTGCGCGCGCATCGGCGCAATTCACTCAGTAGTTTTTGGTGGTTTTTCACCAGAATCACTTAAGGATCGCATTCTCGATAGTGACTGTCAGACTCTAATTACCGCCGATGAAGGTGTGCGCGGCGGCAAATCCATTCCGTTAAAGGAAAACTGCGATAAGGCCATGTTGCAGTGTGCCAATGTCAGCACCTGTCTTGTTGTGAAACGTACCGGTGCCTCTATCAATATGCAATCCGATCGAGATATTTGGTATCACGATGCGACAGCGGCAGTATCAGCAGATTGTGAGGCAGTTTCGGTGGATGCAGAAACCCCTCTCTTTATTCTTTATACCTCCGGATCAACTGGAAAACCCAAGGGCGTGATGCATACCACGGGCGGATACCTGTTGATGGCAGCCATGACCTTTAAATACACCTTCGATTATCAAGAAGGTGATATTTACTGGTGTACCGCTGATGTGGGCTGGATAACAGGACATACCTATATTGTTTACGGACCGCTCGCCAATGGAGCCACTACCCTGATGTTTGAGGGTGTGCCAACTTATCCGGATGCCTCGCGATGCTGGCAAGTTTGTGACAAACATCAGGTTAATCAGTTCTACACGGCGCCCACCGCCATTCGTGCTTTGATGGGCTTGGGCGACAGCTTTGTTGAATCCACTTCACGTACCAGTCTTAAGTTACTTGGCACGGTGGGAGAGCCCATCAATCCGGAAGCCTGGGATTGGTATTTCAGTGTGGTTGGCGAGCGTCGATGTCCAATTGTTGATACCTGGTGGCAGACCGAAACAGGCGCTCATATGATTACACCTCTGCCCGGTGCAACAGCCATGAAACCCGGCTCGGCAACCTTGCCATTTTTTGGTGTACAGCCCGTTCTAGTTGATGATGAGGGCAATGAGCTTGAAGGCGAAGCTGCCGGCAATCTCTGTATCAAAACCTCTTGGCCGAGTCAGATCCGTTCAGTTTACGGTGACCATCAGCGCATGATTGATACCTATTTCTCAACCTTTCCCGGTTACTACTTTACTGGTGATGGTGCCCGTCGAGATGCCGACGGCTTCTATTGGATCACGGGTCGGGTAGATGATGTTCTTAATTGCAGTGGTCACCGTTTGGGTACTGCTGAAATAGAAAGCGCTTTGGTATTACACCCTTCTGTTAGTGAAGCAGCCGTTGTTGGTTATCCACACGATATAAAAGGGCAGGGTATTTACGCCTATGTGACTTTAATGGTGGGCGCTGAAGAAAGTGCAGAACTTCAGAAAGAGCTCGTGGGTATGTGTGTGCAGGAGATCGGACCTATCGCAAAACCCGATGTCATTCAGTGGGCGCCAAGTTTGCCCAAAACCCGTTCAGGCAAAATCATGCGCCGTATCTTGCGCAAGATTGCCTGCAATGAATTGGATTCCTTGGGAGATACCAGCACCTTGGCAGATCCAAGCGTAGTGGACGATCTGATTGCTAATCGCGCCAACCAGTAAACCCGGAGCCACTTATATGGAGTTAAAAAGTCCTAGCTCCTTTGGATGAGGTTCTAGAATTCGTTGATCCTGATAATAGCCTGATGCGCTTCGTGAATAGTGTCTGAGCAGCACAAGCGGTGCGATCAAAGGCACTTCGCCAGTTCGATAGGCTTCAACAAGATCGGTGAGCTCGGCCTTTTGCTCCGGCGTGAGTACTTTCTTCAGATAGCCCTGCATATGCTGTAGCGCATTGGTGTGCCCTTTGCGTCCACCGATACGTTTCATGCCATCCATTAAGATTATTTCGTAGCGGCTAGCCAGTAATGGAATTGAATACTTTCCAGCGCGAGCAAGCAGCTTGCCGGCCAATTTATAGTGGCGCTGGGACTTCGCCATTAGCAGATATTTTTGGTTGGTATGGAAACCAATAATCTCTGCTCGGGTGGGTTCGGAGGCCTTTAGCTGCCTCCATTCCTGAAACAGAAATACCCGGGTAACAAAGTTTTCTCTCAGCACGGGGTCTGAAAGTCTTCCGGCTTCTTCTACTGGCAGGTTTGGGTAAAGCTCCAGCACACGCTTCGCAAATGCTCCTTTCCCCAATGTGTTCTCAGAATTCCCGTTGGCATGATAAGTTTTTACGCGGAAGGCGCCGCAACTGGGCGAATTCTGCATAAAGACAAAGCCGCACAGTTGATCGAGTTCAGCCTTCTTGTTCTCGGCTAAAATTGTCAGTGCTTGGGTATGGTCGATTTCAGGGTTTTTAATCTCCAGCACACGGATACCATCATCCGTATTTACAAGGCGCATGGGATCCCGGGGTACAGGCAGCCCAATCTCCACTTCCGGGCAGGTGTCAACAAAATCAAACCAGGCAGATAGATTATCTCGGCAATAGCGCGAGAGCTTATGGCCGCCGTTGTAACGTACTTCCTCGCCGAGTAGACAACGACTAATGCCAACTGGAATGCGTTGGTCCGCGGTTTTTGTAAATGAAGAGGAAGGCATCTACTTAGTATAGGTCAGCCCGTATTCGTAAGCTTCGGTGTGGTGCTACAATTTCACCAAATATTAACTGAGTAAACCCCATTGTCTCTAGCGAAACGCATTATTCCCTGCCTAGATGTCGATCAAGGTCGAGTCGTGAAGGGTGTCAATTTTGTCGACATTCGCGATGCTGGTGATCCAGTTGAAATCGCAGCTCGCTATAACGAACAGGGTGCCGACGAGATCACCTTTCTGGATATCACTGCCAGCCATGAAGAGCGCGACACCACCATCCATACGGTTGAACAGATCGCCAGTGAGGTCTTTATTCCTTTAACTGTGGGTGGTGGTATCAGTGAACTCAGTCATATCCGCAACTTGCTTGCAGCCGGGGCTGACAAGGTCAGTATTAATTCTGCTGCAGTTCGCAGACCGGAATTTGTGGCTGAAGCGGCACAGCGTTTTGGCAGCCAATGCATTGTTGTTGGAATCGATGCCAAGCATGTTGATGAAGAGATAACCGGTCACAAATGGGAAATCTTTACCCACGGTGGACGACGTTCAACCGGTATCGATGCGGTTGAATGGGCTGCCAAGATGTGTGAGCTCGGAGCGGGTGAAATATTGCTCACCAGTATGGACAGAGACGGCACGCGAATTGGATTTGATCTGGATCTGACCCGGGCTGTGAGTGAAGCAGTGCATATTCCGGTGGTTGCTTCTGGCGGTGTTGGCAAGCTTGAACACTTGGCTGAGGGCGTGACCCTAGGCGGTGCTGATGCAGTGTTGGCCGCCAGTATTTTTCACTATGGTGAGCATACGGTTGGTGAAGCTAAAGCTTTGATGGCCTCCCGAGGTATAGAAGTCCGGTAGTTTTTTGGGCTTTTGTAAGCCTTTCCAAATCTAAAATATTTCTTGGTAGTAAAACTTATTTCCACTGCCGTGGGGGCGATCTTTTCTTTGCGTGCCCAAAGAAAAGAACCAAAAGAAAGGGCACCCCGATCGCTTGGATCCTTTACAAGTAAAGTACTGCCCTCGCTCCGAGTAATTGATCGGGGTCGCTCAGACGAGACTTCCTGTCTCGCATCGCTTTCGCGCACGTCCCTGTGCGCTCAACCCCCATAAATTACTCTCCGCTCGGCAAGCTCAACGGGGCCATTGGTGCGAACTGGCAGTTTGGAGTTAGGTCGCGACTTTGAAGCCGCCGAGAAGCGCAGTTTCTATCCGTATAGAGCGAGGACTGTTTGAAGCGCCATTAAAGGCGCTGAGTTCCGCAGCTCAGGATTGAAGCGAGCATCGCAGGGAACCCGTAGGGCGGCGCAATGGAGCAAATGCTTTTGGTTCCTTTTGGCGAAACAAAAGGAACGCCCCCGTGGCAGCGGTAACTCTTTGAGCAAGCAAAGAAAAGATCGCCCCTCCACGGCAGTGGAAATATTCGGATCAGAAGTTTATGAAGTTGGACTTCAACAAGCTAGCACTTGTTAGCCAAGCTTCTCATCACATAGCGCTTGAGCTGTGGCTAAATCCAGAGTTCCCTCATAGATTGCGCGCCCAGTAATAGCCCCCATAATTCCCTGATCGGCGATTTCTAGCAAAGCCGCAATGTCATCAATATTTGTAATGCCGCCTGATGCAATGATGGGAACTGTGCTGGCTTTTGCCATACCCAGTGTTTGTTCAACGTTAACGCCATTCATCATGCCGTCGCGGGCGATATCCGTATAGATTATCGATTCGATGCCATCTTGTTCAAAGCGCTTGGCCAGTTCTGTGGCCTTGATATCGGTCACCTTGGCCCAGCCATCAGTCGCCACCAAGCCATCTTTTGCATCCAGACCAACAATAATTTTCCCGGGAAATTCACGACAGGCTTCAGCCACCATATCTGGCGTTTCCACTGCCGCAGTGCCAATGATTACCCAGCTTACGCCAGCGATTACATAGCTCTCAATTGTATCTAGGTTGCGGATACCGCCGCCAATTTGCACCGGCAATCCGGGATAGTTGGCAGTTATTTCGTTGACGACGGTTCGGTTAATAGGCGTTCCGGCAAAGGCACCGTTTAGGTCGACAACGTGCAACCGACGTGCCCCTTCCTGAGCCCATTGACTGGCCATAGTTACAGGGTCTTCGGCAAAAACGGTGGTTTCTTCCATTAATCCCTGTTTTAGGCGGACACATTGGCCGTCTTTGAGATCAATGGCGGGGATGATTAGCATAATGACTCCAGATTGCTATCAGTGACCCAGTAAAAGTCCGGGTCTTTCCTTAATTGGTTGATTTTGACTTTGATGCCTCGGTTTGGACTGGTAGTTGAATTCAAAATTCACCATTCCACGACAAAAAATTACTGAGCAGCTGTAATCCGGCATGCTGACTTTTCTCGGGGTGGAATTGCACAGCAAATAAATTTGGCCGCGAAACTACAGAGGCGAATTCTACGCCGTAGGTTGTTGTGCCGTAAATTTCGGAGAATTGTACCGGTTTTGTGTAATAGCTATGCACAAAATAGAAGCGTTCAGAGTCCTCAATTTGGTGCCACATGGGATGAGGGATCTGTTGCACTTGATTCCAGCCCATGTGTGGAACTTTCAGTCGGTTTCCCTCGGCATCGCGCGCGTCTATATCAAACTGAACCACTTCACCTTCAACTAGGCCGATGCAATCTACGCCCTCATTCTCTGAGCTGTGTTGCAGCAAAGCCTGCAAGCCAACGCAGATGGCCAGAACAGGTTTCTGTTTGACTTGCTCAACAATGAGTTGATCAAATCCCAGTCGACAAATCTCAGCCATGCAGTCGCGCATTGCACCAACCCCTGGGAAAACCAGACGGTCGGCCTTTCGAATAACTTCAGCATCAGAGGTGACAACCACCTCGAGATTTTTACCCACGTGCTCGAGAGCACTGCGCGCAGAGTGCAGGTTGCCCATACCGTAATCGACGATAGCGACGAGTTGCTTTGACATGCTATTGGAGCCTAGAGAACGCCTTTGGTAGAAGGTGTTGTATCGCCCATACGCGAGTCAGTAGTTAGGGCCATGCGCACAGCTCGACCGAAAGCCTTAAATAGCGTTTCGGCTTGGTGATGCGCATTGGTGCCGCGCAAATTGTCCATGTGTAGAGTTACCTGAGCGTGATTTACAAAACCCTGAAAAAACTCGTAGAAGAGATCGGCGTCAAAGTCGCCGATTCGAGCGCGCGTAAATTCAACATTCATTTCCAAACCGGGTCGGCCAGAAAAGTCGATAACCACACGTGACAAGGCCTCGTCTAATGGCACATAGGCGTGACCATAACGATTGATACCCGCTTTGCTGCCAGCGGCTTGCGCAAAAGCTTGACCGATAGTGATACCGATATCTTCCACCGTGTGGTGGTCGTCGATGTGCAAATCGCCATTGGCTTCAATCTTTAGATCCACCATGCCGTGACGCGCAACCTGATCCAGCATGTGTTCCAGAAATGGAATGCCGGTATTAAATTCACTTATACCTGTGCCATCCAAATTCACATCAACGGTGATCTGGGTCTCTAAAGTATTACGACTGACGGAAGCTTTTCGCTCTGTCATTGTAGGCTCCGGGCAAAAGCGGGATTATAGTGCCCTCGATGCTCAATGTCGCCAGATTAGCTACATTTCGACTAGTGTCGATTCGCGTCACTCAATACAAGATTTCAAAAAGGCAAAAGAATTCGTTGGATAGGTTCGCTCAGCAGCTATTGGATTGGTACGCACACTCTGGCCGTAAGGATTTACCATGGCAGCACCCGCGCGAACCCTATCGGGTTTGGTTGTCAGAAATCATGCTGCAGCAAACTCAGGTTGCTACGGTAATTCCCTATTTCGAAAAATTTCTGCAGCGCTTTCCGACAATTATTGATCTGGCTGACGCTGAACTCGATCAGGTGCTCCGTCTATGGGCTGGTCTTGGGTACTACGCACGGGCGCGCAATTTGCATTCTGCGGCAATCCAGATTCGGGACAAATTTCAGGGTCAATTCCCATCTTCACAGGAAGACTTGGAAAGTTTGCCCGGAATAGGGCGATCTACTGCGGGTGCCATACTTGCACAGGCATTTTCCAAGAGGGGTGTGATTCTAGACGGTAATGTACGCAGGGTGCTTTGCCGATATCACGGAATCGATTCCCCACCTCAGCAAGCGGCTACCCAGAAAGAACTCTGGCGAATTGCCGACTCGCATACACCCAATAAAAAGCATGCTGACTATGCTCAAGCGATTATGGATTTGGGTGCAACTATTTGCGCGAGGCGAGCGAGCTGCGAGATGTGCCCCGTTAAGGATGGCTGTGTCGCTTTGGCTGAAAATCTTCAGGATAAACTGCCTACCAAAGTAGTAAAAAAGGCGGACAAACCGATACGTAATGCCCATATGCTGGTATTCAAAAATGATCTCGGAGAGATTTTTTTGGAAAAGCGGCCTCCTTCCGGAATTTGGGGAGGTCTGTTCTGCCCACCAGTGATCTATTTTGAAACAGCCCAGGAAGCATCCATTTCCGGCCCAGATAGCTTGCCTTTGCGACGCCACAGCTTTAGTCATTTCCATCTCGATTTTATCCCGGTGCTTACGGATTACAAAGAATCGGACAGAGTCTTGGATTCTGATCTTGGCCTCTGGTATAACCTCAATTCACCTGTGCCGGGTGGATTGCCAGCACCGGTTAGTAGGTTGTTCAAAGAGCTCACAGCTAAACAATAGAGATTAAAATGGCTAGATTGGTCAATTGCGTTAAACATAAAAAAGAATTGGAGGGGCTGGATTTCCCGCCTTTCCCGGGGCCAAAGGGTCAGTACATCTATGAAAATGTTTGCAAGCAAGCATGGCAGGAATGGATGGCTCATCAGACCACACTGATCAATGAGAAGCGCCTCAATATGATGGATTTAACTGACCGAGCCTATCTCGATGAGCAGCGCGACAAGTTCTTTGCCGGAGATGAAGTGGATCAGGCCGAGGGCTATATTCCACCCGCAGATGAATAGGAAGTTCCAGCGAAGATAGGTGCTTGACTCGCGTTAACCCAATCGCTTTAATACGCGCCTCTTTTCCGCCGACGAACAACCAATATCGGCGCGACAGAAAAGCTTAAGTAGTTTAAAAAAGCGCCCAGGTAGCTCAGTCGGTAGAGCAGAGGATTGAAAATCCTCGTGTCGGTGGTTCGATTCCGCCCCTGGGCACCATTTAAATCAAGCACTTGCGACTAAGCGTAAATTCCCACTAGCCGTTTTGTGTCCAATTTGTGACCCAGAGAGGTCATCCAACCGACAAGCCGCTTCCTGAAGATGATCCGCCCCTAAATGGGCATATCGTTGAACCATCTCAAAACTCGACCAGCCACCTAACTCTTGTAATTCGTAGAGGGAGGTACCACGTTGAACATGCCAAGACGCCCATGTATGGCGCAAATCATGCCAACGAAAGTTCTCAATATCAGCTCTTACTTTTGCGTTATTCCACGCTTTCGTACTGCAACGATCAACGGGTTTGTCTTGATAAACAAAACACCATTCTTCGTGCTTTCCCTGCTGCGACACGAGGATTTTTCGTGCCGTCGCATTTAGGGGTACTGCCAGCGCGCGTTTCGTTTTGATCTGGTCGGCAAAAATCCAAGCCACTCCCCGATCAAGGTCAACCTGATCCCAGCGAAGGTAGGAGACGTTTCGTTGTCGAAGGCCGGTGCATAAGGTGAAAGCCGCCATGACTTCCAAATGCTCGGGTAACTCCGCCAACAATCGGTCAGCTTCTTCACGGGACAGATAACGTACCCGTCCTTTTGGCTCAGCAGACATTCGAAACTTCGGAACCTTATCAATCCAATCCCACTCGTCCTTAGCCGCGCGTAAAACTGCGCGAATCAGAGCAAGATACCGATTGGCTGTGGATCGACTTCCTGTCGCTTTTTTGATCTCGGCAATTTTATCAATCACATCCCGATCAATTTCATCCAGATACAAACTGCCCAAATGCTGATCTAACCAGCGCAATTTGCCCACATCCTTAAGGTGGTCTCGTTTATCGTCCGTCATGGCAAGCCATTTAACGACGGCTTCCTGCCATCGGTGTCGGGGTTTTTCTCCCAACTTTTCAATACGCCATAGCTCGTGTTTGAGCTTGTCGTGGTACTCCTGAGCTAGCGTCCTATCTGAAGTCTGAGTAGTGCGGCGTATTCTTTTTCCGCTCGGACTTCGGACGTCAACCCACCACGTTCCGTTCCTATTTTGTAGTGACATAGTGATACCTCATCACAGCCACCTACGGTTTCTCCGCAGTCAGCATAGAGGGCATCCAGATAATCGACAAGATCGGATTTGAGGAAGACCCAACGCTTGGCAGGTTTAACGCCTTTAACACGGCCTGTACGCGCTCGTTTGCGAAGTTCGCCTTGAGAGACTTGGAGAAAAAGAGCTGCTTGTTCGAGGTTGAGAGTTTCATAAGTCATCGTCCTCTCCCAATTTGGCGTGTTCCTGCCATGTTTGAATAACCGACATATGTGCCTGCTTCACATGCACTTTGTCCAATACATACAGTTCGAAGGAGTGTTTGAAGTTGTTTATACGTCCTGCATGGAATTTTCTGGCCGCCTCAAAATATTGCCGAATGCCTTCATTCACATCGGTGATGGAATTGATTGCCATAAAGGTCGTGAGTGCACCGAGGCCGTTAACGTAGAGGAAGTCTTCTGAGGGGGAGGAGTGTTTCGGAACACGGTATATCTGTTCGTTGCCCGAATCTTCAAAGTTCGCTACCTGCATATCTAACCACCACGGATGGACAGGCCACCGTTCTTTGCGGGAGTCGTTCGGGTTCGGTTGTTTTACTTGAAGCCATGAAGTGGTGCAGTACTGCCAGATTGAGTTCATGTGCTCTTTCAGATCATTGCGGTCGAGAATGCCAAAGTCCTTGAGAAAGTCTTTTCTCAGTTCAAACTCGAGTCGCCATACCTTGCTTTTGCCATCCCAGCCTTGCTCTTTCCAGATGGGGTAGAGGTAGTCTTTGTGAGATTGCTGTTTGATCTCCAATGTCTTGTCGTAGAGTCGAGCGCTGATCCTGCCCCGAGTACCAAACTGGTAGCCAGTGAGTTCACCCATGCAGTGGTAAAGGTTCATTTTGTCTGCCAGACAAGTAAAGTGGTCAGAGGGATACCGGCCCAGATCATCACTCAGCACAAAATCAACACAGAGATCGACACGGCTGATGGTGGGTTCTTTGATCTCACCAGAGATCATCTCCATCAGAAGGTTTAGCGTCCCCGTTGCCCGATCAAGTCCGGCCCGAGTGAGAAGCTCGCTTCCAACCTGAACATAGGCCAGAGGGAGCGACTTGTTCTGCGCTCCGGATAGAGAGAAGTGGTACCAGTTGTCCTTGATCGAGTAAGGAAAACGTCCTCTGCCTTTTGGGGAGACCGAGAAGGGGTGATCAGCGAGGAGTATGCTGGCTTCTGCACGATCTTCGTCACTCAGAGATTGTGCCCTCAGTTTGAGATCGGCAAGTTGGGCTTCAACAATATCCCGCATCGTGCCGGTGAAAGAGTAATAAATACTATCAATGCCTGATCTAAGGATTTTGACTTTTACGTCACTAATGTCATTAGAGGGTGCTGTATTACTAGGTGGCGCACCTCGTTCAGAGCAAGTGGAAGGGGCGATTTCTGATAGTGCCTCCGCTGCTTCCTGTTCACGCTCAAACGAGCGGGTTCCCCTCCCGCGGCTGAGGGCGCGGGGTCCCTCCCCACTGATAGAGTCGTGAGGAGTTTGGTCTTGAGTTGAGTCGGTCATGTCGTTTTCCAGTTGTTGAACACGACCGCTATATTTAGTGCGAACTAACTCACTTTCGAGAAGGTGAAATTAGGTTTTGACCTTCCGCCTTATCCTTTTGAATTCGTTAATATAAAGTTTAAGTGATCCTTCAGGGTCGTCACCGTCATTTGGATAAACTTTTAGCATATCGATAAAAAGGATCGCTTTATCACTGTGAGTAAGTTGCTCAAATAGCTTTAATTCAATCAGTGTGACGAGCATCAAGCGAAGAGTACGATATTTCGGGTCTCTAGCTACGGGGCTAATTTTGCGAACAGCAGAGTTTAGTTTTGAAAGAAATTTATCGTTTCCAGAGTGTTCAGCTACACGTATTTTTTCTGCGATAAAAGGCAGGTTTCGGATATTTGAATCGATATTGATTGCCATGAACATTGCTGCATCGTCGCCATCTTCTGCCAGACAAACCAATTCTTGCATCGTGAAACAATATTTGTCGATTGCGTTATAAGAGCTGATTAGCGAAAAGATTAGGTACAAATGCTCGGCAGAAGGATTGTCACTATCAGCTTGAAACCGCTTGTCCATTTCCTCATACATTCGATCACCGCTTTCCTGATCGTGAGGTACAAATCCAATATCCTGACCAAGCGCAGAAGGGCTATCTGATCCAAATAACCGCACAAGCCTTTTGGTGAGTTCGGTAAAGCTCTGCTTGTAGAGATAATGGAATTCGGGCGGTATTGTAAAAAGCGCAGCGGCCTTTTCAGGATTCTCCTTCATTAGCTGCTGTAGCTCGGTTTGTTCATCTAAATGACGATCTACACCAAGGGCCATGGCTTGTAATACTGCTGCGAGTATCTGAAGCCGAGCGTCTTCTTTCATATCTGAGTCCATTCGTTGACGTGCGAGGCATTATGATAGGTAAATGCTTTTTATTGGGCAGGAAATTCTTTTGGAGATGGGTTTGAAAATCCTCGTGTCAGTGGGTTGGAATGCCGATCAGTGCACCAACGAAAGGTGCTTTCCTACTATTCCGCGATATGCGCCTCGAAATAGCTAGCAAAATTAGGATCGAATTCATCTTTAATGCCGGGCCAGAAATCTTTTATATACTGGGATCGGTATAGAACCGAGGAACTACTCCGAAGTGATTGCTCGTCAAGGTTTCCCGCTTCTACTTGTAGGTAGATATTTTCAAACCGCCTAAGGGCAGCAATCGAAACCGGGTTAATGCGAGTGATTTCTTCTAGTGTGAAATCTCCGAATCTTGCTTGGTTTGTGATTACTTCACCTAATACTCTGGGTAGGTGTTCGTCCGTTGCTATATTCATGATAAACATCACTGTCTGGTCTGTAACAGCTTGTTGTGTCGCTGATCGTGTTTCTCGATTTCCATCTTGAATTTGGAATCCGACAAATATTAAGGAAATGACAATAGCGGCTGCTGAAATTCCTTTTTCATTCGTGATTCCCTTCAAATAATCAGTTACAACCCTAGCTACAAATTTTTGGTGTACGTATTGCAGGGTGTTACAGATCAACATGTGTGGCTATTTGAATTTATTCAATACCATACTTCTTCAATAATCGCCAAAGGGTCGTGCGGCTGATACACAGGCGTTTGGCGGCCAGAGTTTTATTCCCAGAGGTGTAGCTCAATGAATCGCGAACGTTTTGTTCGGTGAGGCCTGCGGGGGATTTTTCTATAACTACTGCTACATCAGGGTTGGATTTTGATACGTTGGAAGATTCGAACGAGCGAATATCAAAGGGAAGGTCAGCAATGGTCATTTCATCTGACTCAGTCATTGCCACCGCGTACGATGCTGCGTTTTTCAATTCACGAATATTGCCTGGCCAAAGATAGGACTTCAGATGATCCTCCATCCCCTTAGATAAACTGAAGACCTTTCCTCCTGAGCTCTGATTCACAAAAATATTGAACAGAGGCAAAATATCTTTGATCCGTTCTCGTAAAGGCGGTAGATGTACCGGTATAACCTCTAGTCGATATCGTAAATCTTCCCGGATTGCTCCGCGCTGAACCGCCGCTTTCAAACTTTCTGAAGATGCGGAAATTATTTGTCCGCGAAATGGCTGAACCTTATAAGAGCCCACCATACTGAACTCTCTCTCCTGCAGGACTCGAAGCAATTTCGCCTGCAAATCGATATCCATACTGATGACTTCGTCGAGAAAAAGTGTGCCTGAGCCGACCGCGGCAAGCAGCCCTTTCTGATCTGCCAACGCTCCGGTAAAAGATCCCTTCTTATGTCCAAAGACCTGTGACTCCATTAGACTCGCGGTAAAAGTGGCACAGTTAAACGAGATAAAGGGTTCTGTTGCTCTTTTGCTACCGATATGGATAGCTTTGGCCGCCATCTCTTTGCCAGTGCCGGTTTCGCCGGATATATATACAGGCATGTTTGCGGCAGCGGCCTTCTTCAGGGTTTCGAAAGTTTTCAGCATAATCAGGGAACTTGAAAGCAGGCCATTAAAATTCGTTAGTTGGCTAACATCATTATCGGAAGGGCCTAGATTTTCTTGTACTTTAATCGCAATCGTATCTGTGGCTATGCGGAGTAAGTCTTCTTCATCCCATGGCTTAGGAATAAAATAATCCAGTACACCTTCATTAAAGCATGCAATAACATTGTTGAAGTCAGTATAGGCACTCATTAGAATAGTGGTAACCGATGGGGAGTTATCCCGAATCTGGCTTAGCAATTGAGATCCGCTAATCAGGGGCATGCGTAGATCTGAAATGACAAGATCAAAATTATTGTCAGTGCATAATTGCATTGCCTCTGTTGGGCTCGTGCTAGTTGAAATGTCGCATTCCAAAGAATTAAGCAGTCGAGCCAGCGACTTAACCACCAAGGGCTCGTCGTCAACAACTAGAACTTTAATACTCATATATGTGCGGTTAGCATTGCCTTTATAGTTCTATATTATAGTACCGTAAATTAAAGACAAAAGATGGATAAATGAAGGGTGTTGTACTTGCAACGTTGACGGATATGATCGAGGAGAAATTCGGTTTGCATACACTGCAAGTCATCCTGGACAAAGCGCAGCTAGAAGACGATGCTTTTGTCTCTACCTCAATTTACCCCGATTCTAGTTTGACCCGTATTGTCGAGGTAGCTTCAGTGGTAAGTGGAATTGAAACTTCGGTTTTGGTAAAAACTTATGGCGAATATCTGTTTAAGAATTTTGTGAGGATGCATGAGAGTATGATTCTCGAATCAGATAATTTGAAAGAATTTCTTTTGCAAGTTGATTCAGTTATTCATGTAGATGTATCTAAGCTTTATCCCGGCAGTAGATTACCGATGTTTCACTATGAAGACCCAGATGAGAAATCTTTGGTCATGATCTATTGCTCACCTAGAAAGATGTGTCATTTAGCTGAAGGGTTAATTGCCGGTGCCGCTGAGTATTTCAGTGCAAGTTACCATCTTGAGCAAACCCAGTGTATGCACACTGGTGCGGGCAGTTGCCGATTGGAAATAAAGTTCGATGGATGAAGCAGTGCTATATGAAAAGGCTTATCTACGAGAGAAAAAGGCAAGGCTGAAGGCCGAACGAATTCTAGAGGACCTTTCGTACGAAATCTACTATAAGAATCAGGCACTAGAAAGGGCTAACCTGAACCTGCTGAAGGAAAGGGAGAAAGTGATTCAGTCTGAAAAAGGTATGGCCATGGGTGCTTTGGTGGCCGGGGTGATTCACGAAGTTAATAATCCTCTCACCTTTGTACTGTCCAATTTCAACCACTTAATACGCATCCTGCAAAAGCTTAGAGAGGACGTGGATCTGGCTCAAGATCCCGCAAATGAAGTGATAGAGGTAATAGAAGATATTTCCGATGGATTGCACCGTATTGAAAAAATCGTCTCAAATTTACGCGTATATGCGTACTCTTCTGCGCAGAACTTTGAGCCCTGCGATATCGATGAAGTGATGCAGGTAGCGCTTAAATTGGCTCAGACCAAATTGTCTGACTCGACGCAGATTGACCTACAAGAAGTGGCTGGCGTTGTGGTATGGGGTAATTCTGGACAGCTGGTCCAGGTATTTAGTAATTTACTTACAAATGCATCACAGTCTTCTGATGGGCCGGTGAAAATTACAGTCGATTTTGAGGTGTCCTTAACTGAAGTCGTTGTATCCGTAGAAGATAATGGGGGTGGAATAGAGGCCGAATACCTAGGTAAAATATTTGACCCATTTTTTACCACTAAAGATATAGGGTCGGGGGTTGGGATAGGCCTATCTGTGGTCTATGGGATTCTTCAGCAGCATGCTGGCGCTATAGAAGTTGATACAGTGGTGGGCGTTGGCACTACTTTTACTATCAAGCTACCAGTTTTTACTGCTAGCACATTTACGCCAGTTTCCGTGTAGGTTCTTGCTCGTCTTTTTCATTAGCGAGGTGCAAATCCAGAGCTGGAATTCGTCTTTGCATCTTTGCATCTTGGGATGAGCCGGAGATTGGATTTCTATTTTTTATAGGCGGCACCATATTAGGCTTTTTGGAGTTCCGAAGGTCACTAACAAGCACTGATGCATATGTTTCTTTGATCAGTAGTCTAAAAGCACTCAATTCGATCCAAGGTTCTTCAATTTTCAAGTCTTCACTGAGTAATGGTTCCATCGCGGTGTTACTAAACACTAGATAGAGAAGCTTTGCGCTCATGCCAGAAATTTCACAATTATCGAACAACTCATGTCGGGCAAACTGGAAATCGTGAGCATACTGTCTGCCTATATGCTCCAATAGAAAGCTATTACAAATAAGGCCTCTAGTAATTGGTGCTACCTGCGCTCTGTAGCACCAACTTCCTGCGTAACATGCCATGATAATTGATTCAGAATATAGCGCCTCATCGAATGCCTTCATATTCTTCAACCATCTTTTCAATGTTAAATTTCTACCCACATTCTCGATTATGTCATATAATAATATATATGTATCAAATTCGGATTCATCAAGTAATGCACCAGTTTTTGATACTAGCTCTTCACTTCGATAAGGCTCATGCCACTCCCAGTTTTTCGTATAAGTCCAATATTTCAATTTGATTTGCTCGCAAAGGACGCACTTTGAACGCTGATAGTAAGTTCGTTTGACTCATTAGTTATAGGGTTTCCAGAAGCCGTTGAATAGGAAACGGTCGCAGATGGAATGTAGAACACAATTGGATCGGCTACTCTACCTTTTGGTGTCTCGACTAGGGGCTCGTTTTTGGTGCCTTCATCTGCAAATGCAAATTTAGGCGTCAATCCTGTAAATCCAGAAAAATACATTGTTAGAGCTAGGAGTACCGCAATAAATCCAAGAACTTTAATTTGAACCATTTTGATCTGTTTCTCCGGATCTAGTAAGGGCTAAGCCATGCTCGGTTTGGGGATTGATAAACTCTTTTGGCATTTTCTCTCTATATTCAATAATGTATGTTAGACGCTCTGACATTGTGGTTAGCGCATGGCTAGAAAATAGGATTACAAAGCAAAGGGCTAGAGGGCCTAGATATAGTTTTAAATAAGAACGATTCATTGGGTTGCCAGTGTTATGAGTATCCATACGTAAAAGCAAAATACGTGCCACACTATCAATTCCATGGGATATCTATTTTAAGTCGTTGAATATATGAGATAAAATATTATGTGTCGTAAACTTAAAAGGAAGGGCGGCGTTCTATTTGGTTAATATCTGGGAAGTGTGTTTCACATGTGTTTCACATGTGTTTCACATGTGTTTCACATGTGTTTATTGCTTCTCAACAGGAATTTTGGGGATATTGGGTCAGGACCCTTTAGGGATTGCCTTAGAAATAGAATAAGGCTTTCGGGGGATGGGCCCTGCCTCTATTAAGGGAATGACAATAGAAACTGCCGAAATCACTTCGACAATGGTACTGACAAGTTAACTCTGTTGAATCTTGATAAACAACCACACCGACACTATACCGTGGCCTCTTGCCAAATTTCGAACGCACCTCTCCTCATATAGTCACCGGTACGAATCCCGTTACGAGGCTGTAGCCGCTTATTCTAGTGGGTCTCAAACCAAGCAAGAACAACTCTTACCGATACTCTTATCACTTGGGATCTACCACTGGGTAAGTAACTGGTAACAGTGGTGATGGAATTGATGACAATGGCTGTGAAGGACTATTGGTGGTTCTGAAGGGAGCACCCCAGAACAACAAAAGCTCCGGTGGGAGTCTTGTTGTGCGAGGTGTTAAAAATGGTGGGCCTTCCCAGACTCGAACTGGGGACCTGCCGATTATGAGATCGCCCCGTCGAGATCGGAACACCACGAATTCACCGGTAGTAACCGATCCACCGAGGTAGTGCCTTACCAGTTCTCTTACCAGTCGAGAGTTGTACACGGTTGGAATCCGAGATTCCTTTGGATTTGAATAACTCTATCTAGAACAGGTGGGAATTTGGACTCAACTCTTACCAGTTTGATCTGTTGATGGGTGGCTGTCTCCAAGCCAGAGGGGAGGGGATAACATTTCTTTTTTATTATCTAAAAACAAACAATAAAAGGTTATCCCCAATATAGGTTTATACAGGCATCTCGCAAAATTCATTTTGTGGGGTAAATTATTGAAACTAGGCTGGCAAGTGGGCAAAGCCGTAAGCAACTGAATTATTCAACATTCAACTGGTAGTGCGGGGGATTGAAAATCCTCGCCTCGGGGGTTCGAAACCGCGCACCTAATGCGATTTTTATAGTGCTTTACGTAACGCCTTCACCATTATTTGGGTCTTGAGCTCTGATCCTTCTCTCAATTTTTCAGTTTGTCCTGACGGTACAAAACCCGATGTTTGATACAACCCGAAAGCCGCGTCATTTGTGATTGTTACCGAAAGCTCCAGAAAACCACAGTTTTTCGCTATAGCCCAAGCAGCAATATGATCAAGGAATAACTTACCAATGCCGTTACCTCTTGCGTCAGGCGACACCCACATTTGATAGATATGGGCTACATCTGAGCCTAGCTCATTTATTAGGCCCCATGAAAGGCCAATGGGGATTCCATCACGTTCCGCGATCAAGGGCAGAGTATTATTTGCGCGTCCAGTTGCCTCCAAACGAGATTGCCATTCAGAGTCTGGGAACAGGGCTTCACGTTCATACGTTGAACCGAACGAATCCGCAGAATCCTCTAAGGAGGCAAGCCGAACTGATTTGTAAGTTGCCCAATCGTCCGCTGTCAGTGTTCTGATTTCAATTTCACTCATGCTCGTGATCTTGCTGCATAACAGTGAGTTTATGAAGCTCGTTGTTTCATGTTTTTTGGTGATCTGTCCAATCGTGAGAACTCATGAGAATGCATGAGAACCTATACGGTGAGGTGGGAAAAACCGTAAGTGGCTGAATTACTTAGAAAAGGGGTAAACCCCTATTAAATTGAAAATCCTCGTGTCGGTGGTTCGATTCCGCCCCTGGGCACCATTCCTTTCCTCGTCATTGCGAGCGTAGCGAAGCAACCCAGTTCAGGTGGGGCCTTTTTTGTTTGTCGCGGCGTAGCAGCGGGAAGCGAACCATCTGGTGCGACAAAAATGCGGGCATTCCGCCACAAACTACCAGTTCGCTGGATCCACGCCATAAAAGTCAGAAAGCTGTTTGTAGAGCTTGGGTAAACGGCGCTGCATTTGTGTGGGTTTTTCAAAGAATGATTCGGTAGCTACAGCAAAAAATTCAACTGGTGAAGTGGCGCCGTAGGAATCGATAACTCGATTTTTACCCTGAGATACTCTTGTTTGGAATTTTTTGTATTCCTCGCTTAGAACCTCTGCCCATTCAGAATAACTGTTTTCCTCTCTTAGAATTGGCAGTCCATCCATCACCGCATTTTGCTCGTCCAATTTGTGAGCGAATTCATGAAGTACCACATTGAAGCCATCTTCTTCGTTTTTTGACCCCCTTATTACGTCACCCCAAGAGAGAACTATGGGTCCGCGGTACCAGGATTCGCCAGCCCGTCCGCTAACATGTCGGACTTCTAAATCTCCTTTTTGTGAGGTTTGGGGAACATGGTATGTATCTGGGTAAATTAAAATGGTTTTGAACCCCGGAAAATCCCGGATGTTTCTGGTCAGCAATAAAAGACAGGCATTTGCTGCGACAGTTAGCTGAATTTCTTCAGTGATTTGTACTTCCGAGCACCCCACAAACTCTTTGCTATCCAAAAATATTTGGATACAGCCATGCAACTCTTGCTGAAATTTTTTGGGTAACTTTCTGTAGAGACTTACATTCTCGATGATGATGGCAATCTGCGCTCGGGTAAGCGCTTTATCGAACAGTTTCTTTCTATGCGAAGCCTTCAGTCTGCTTCGCACAAGATATATTGCGCCTGCGCACAATATTGCAGCTAAGCAAATTAGCAGAAAAGTTTCGACTGTCATTTTAGGGAGATTTAGATATCAACAACAAAAGGGCCAAATTTTTGGGTGAGCCCTTCAGTGCGTCCAGTAACGGGATTTTCGACTTCAAAGTTAACCTCATCAAAAACCTCGGATCGAAAAATTTCCTTGCCTGCATTTTTCAAAACAAAATACAGGTCAGGGGTGCGCTCATCGGGTGAATCGATCGAGAGAATATCTGCAACAAAGATAAGAAAATGCGCCTCCCCGTCAGCATTGAGGGCTACCTCACCAAGTTTGTCATCAAATAGACGATCTTTATCGTATAGCCGTACTGAAAGGTTTGGAGAAACCAAAGGAGCACCGCTCGAATCGGTAAAGGAGGCAATAACTTTGAACATCCCTGATGACATAATTAGTATCCTATTCTTATTGAATTTTATTTGAAGAATAACTCTACTATTCCCCACACTTGAGTTGCAAATTTTGAGGCCTGGGGCATGTTCTCTCTTTCTGTAAAGCAATTTCTATAATGTCGGTTGTTACCCCGGCTCCTCAAATTCCTGCTCGCACAGCTCTTTTACTCCTCATTTATTCCACAATTGCGCCTTGCGGAAAATATCGAATCTGAAGTCTTACTAGTTGGTAGCGAGGGACCAGCAAAAAGTGCTCCCCGACCCTTTTTAGGAATTAAGGAATATTGGTATGACTATGGGAAAATCAGGATCTAGGGGATTTAACGTCAGCCTCTTGCACCGTGGTATTTGCATTGCGGCGGCACTAATTGCATGCCAGCTTTCTACAGCACAGCCAGTAAATCAAGGTGCGGATGTAGAAGAGATTCTTGTTACTGGAGAGCGCTCACTGAGATCTATGCGGGCGGAACTGGAAACTGCTGAAACTCTGGTTTTTGATCTTTTCAATGAGGTTTACGCAGACACCGAGTACGAAATGATCTGTGTTATAAAGAGACCGGTCAAAGGAACTTTCGATCCTATTCCTAACCCCTGGACGGTGAGAACCTGCAATAGCCGTTACGTTCACGATTTGTTAGAGGAAGAAGCGGCAGACTATGCTGACTATTACGAGGGTGTTGGCGATTTCGATGAGACCTATTTTGATGAAGAACTTACTCGTCACTCTGAGGATCTATTTGGAAAGGTTCAGGAATTAGTCCAACAAAATCCAGAATATCGTCAAAGGCTTTTGGATTACGTTAAATTGAAATCCAGCTACGAAGCCGCAGTCGAAGAAGATTTTGCAGAGGGCAATTTTTTAACAAAACTGTTCGACTCAGAAGACTAGCAAGCGAGGCTTAGTGGATCAGCTCCAGCTTAAATCATGCTTGCCAATCGGTGTAGAGCGAACCCGCTTGCCCGTAGCAAAGAAGATAGCATTAGCTACAGCGGGTGGTGAGGGTGGTCCACCCGGTTCACCCATGCCACCCCACCAACCATCTTGCGATAGCGCAAAGTGCGTTTCGATCTCTGGCACTTGAGGCATCCGCATCAGGTTGTAACTATCAAAATTGGTATTGGTAAAACGGCCATCCTTTAAATCAAGCCCCGCATAGAGTGCATGTGATAGTTCCCAACATGCAGCACCTTCCAATTGTTCCGATGCATTCAATGGATTAATCAAATAGCCGCTATTAATAACGATTTGCAGTTTCTCAATATTCAACTGCCCGCGCTGGCTTACTGATACTGTCGCGCATGCACCGCAAATCGATCCGTGGTCCGCAATGATGGCTATGCCCATTCCCTCTCCTTTGGGAAGGTCTGTGGTAAAACCTGATATTTCTTTAAGCTTCAACAGAACGCGCTGCCATGGTTCCAGACCCTTGGTCATCTCAAGACGCCACTCCAGAGGATCCCAACCTCCAGCTAGTGCCATCTCGTCGGCAAATTGTTCGATAATAAATCCGTTCTGATTTACGCCCGGAGCGCGATGCGTGGCAGTGGGAATATGCGCCGCTACGTTGTGTCTCTCATGGCGTCGATTGGGAACTAGATAGGGCATATTGCCAATGGCTTCATCCGCCGTGGCCGGTCCATGGTTTGCGATGCCTTCATGACTAAACCAGACAGCACGCGAGAAAAATGCTTCGGGCAATCCATTTTCACCCAGCGCCGCCTTAAGTTCGGTATGCACCGGTGGCCTTTGTTTGTCGTGCGCGACATCTTCTTCACGGCTCCAAATCACTTTCACTGGTCGCCTGAGGCGATTGGATATTTCTGCTGCCTGTTTGGTAACAGCAGTAGCGCCGCCGCCATTGCCACCAAATGCCCCGCCAATAAATGCGCTGTTGACGAATATTTCTTTTGGGTCCCGATTTAGGTGGTCGGCAATAATTCTAATTGGTGCTGCCTGATCTTGAGTTGGCGACCAGACGTCGATGCGTTCGTCGGTAACGCTGACGGTTGCATTGATGGGCTCCATGCGCGCGTGAGTTTCATAGGGTCGATGATATTGCGCGGAGAGAGCACGTTCTGAACTATCAATTTTTGCGACAGCGTCGGCGCCCACCTCGTTGCTGATATCGCCAGGTACTTCGAAAAGTCGTTGTGCCTCGGCTGCCTGGCTCTCGTTGCTGACATTGGCATTGGGACCAAAATCCCATTCGATGGGCATGAGATCCAGAGCAGTTTTTGCTCGATACCAGCTATCCGCCACAATCGCCACGCCATTTTGCATGTCTGAAGTAAATGTCTTGCCTTCAAGGGCTTTGAACTCGACTACATCAATGACTCCGGTGCGGTTTCTGACTGCGTCGAAATCGTAACTCTTCAGTTTGCCCCAAGGCACCGGGCAACACTTAACCGCTGCATAGACCATGCCATCTAGTTGGGTGTCGATTGAATAGTGGGCGCTGCCATTTACTTTCACCGGAACTTCAAGTCGGGGTGTGGGTTGGCCGAGCAACCACCATTGATCCGGTGTTTTTATACTAGGCTCTTCTGCCAGTGAAATCTCTGCCGCAGCGGTAACAAATTCTGCATACTCTGCACTTCGATTGCCGGCGCTTAGGACACCCTGTCTGGCTGTAATCTGCGCTGGGCTAACGCCCCAGCTTTGCGCGGCGGCGGCTTTTAAACGCTCTCTTGCAGAAGCTCCCGCTTGCATAATATGAGGGTGCTGCATACGAACCAGCTGTGAACCGTGTGTAGTGGTAACCACATATTCTTGGCCGTAATTAACGTGGCGATTCATATCAGCAAATACGGCTTGAACCTTATTCCAGGGAACGTCCAGTTCTTCGGCAATCATGCTTGAAACTGAGGTGAGCGCCCCTTGGCCTTGTTCAGTATGAGGAACTCGAATGGTGACTGTTCCGTCGATATCGATGGTTAGCCAGGCATTGATCTCTGTACCATCGGTAGGCGTTGTCCAGGGCTCAGGAGCCACAGCAGCGGCGATCGCTCCGGGAATATGGAATCCAAGAACTAATCCGCCACCGGCACCTGCCATGGTTCGGATAAAGGACCGACGCGACAGGGTTCTCGTATTGTCGGAATTTGTACTTTTTGTATTTAGATCCGGGGTTTGCATATTCATGCTTCTACCCTCTAGAACTTTGAATGAGATTGGCTGCGCGGTGCACTGCCTTGCGGATTCTCGGATAGGTACCACAACGGCAAAGATTTCCGGCCATGGCAGTATCAATTTCGCTGTCGGAAGGAGATGGGTTGCGTTCCAGTAGTGCTGCAGCTGACATTATTTGACCTGACTGACAGTAGCCACACTGGGGCACGGAATTCTCTATCCAGGCCTGCTGCACCGGATGTTGGTTGTCGTCGGACAAACCTTCGATGGTGGTGATGTTACGACCAACCGCGATTGATGCAGGAGTGATACAGGATCTAATCGGTTGGCCATCAAGATGCACTGTACATACACCACACTGGGCAATTCCACACCCAAACTTGGTGCCGGTCAGACCAATGTTGTCGCGCAACACCCACAACAAGGGTGTTTCAGGTTCGGCGTCTACCTCATAGGCAGTGCCGTTTACACGCAGAGATATAGCCACATTCAATTCCTCCCCCTAATACTTGTCAGAATAATACCCTGATTTAGGTCGAAAAATTATTCGATCGCATTAAATCGATTTAGGTCTTCTGGCCGATCTATATCAGTCGCTGCCTCGGCTATTTCGACCGATTGGATGTCGTTTTTATTCTCGAGTAATACCTGTTTCGCACCACGATCACCCGAGAGCGCTGATAATTTTGAATAGCTGTTCCGCGGGAAAATTGCGGGAATGCCTAGCGTATTCTGATATTTGGCAGCGCAAATTAACTCTGGAGATTCACGCCATTTATCTAGAAGCAGGCCTAATTTTTGGCTGTTCACTAAAGGTTGATCACCAGCAACAAAGAGGATGCCTTCATACTCGTTTTTCAGTTTGGCGGTGGCTGTGCGAATACTTGAGCCAATGCCTTCCTGCCAATTTGGATTGCAGATAACCTGGGGCTCATCTATCTGGATCTTTGTGCGGATAGCCTCTTGGTTAGCGCCCAGTACCAAGAAAAGATCCGCCTCTTGTCGATCACTGCAGTTGTCGAGAACTCGCTGCAACATACTTTTACCGCCAATTTCGGCTAACTGCTTGGCGCTCCCGAAGCGAGTTGCCGCCCCAGCGGCCAGAATCACCACCGCAACGGAATTCATTTTGTGTAGCTCGGTCGAGTCATCTTCGCCGACGAAAAAGGACCTGATGACATTCGGCCAGAGTTGAAAGCGCAACGGATTCCGGAATATCTCCGCCAATATCAAAGCCCATCGGGCCGTGCAGAAATTCTTCAATTTCGGGGGAACTCTCTATTCCGGCAAGTTCCATTACTTCGAGCTTACGATCCACGGGGCCCAACAAACCGATATAACGCAAGCTCTGGCAGTCCTGAATTCGTTTAAGCCAGTTCGCATCAAGTTCAAGATTGTGAGTCATTAATATCGCCGCGTCGGCGTCTACGTCGTGATCCAAACTTTCAGGCCGCTGCCTGATAATGTTCTCAACTAGCGGGAAATCCGCCTGTCTAGCATAGGCTGGACGGTGGTCTAGCAGAGAAACTTTCCACCCTAGAGTTGCCGCCATACTGACCAGTGGTTGAGCGTCCATACCTCCGCCAATTACCCAGAGTTTGATCGGGTGATCGTGGCGATTTAGTGACCAGCGCTGGTGGTTTTCTGACAATACCTCATGGCTCTTAAGCTCAGGAGAATCAAACTCAAGAGAACCGAGCTTGGGTAGGGCGGTGCCCGTGGCCTTGGTGATTAGTTCAGCTCTGTCATTTAGCAACACTAACTGGTTCAGATCATCCAGGTTTTCACTTTCGAAGCATTGCAGCAGGAAGCTATCTGCGCCGGCCTCCATGCGATCCAGAAGTAGCAGCAGTAAATCGTGATGGACGGTTTTTATTGGCTGTATAAGAATTTCAACTCTGCCGTTGCACCCCAGTCCCAGTTCGGCAGCGATAGTGCCTTCCTCTGTGCTGTCGTAGAGGATGCATCTCGGTTCATCAAAAGCCAGAACCTTGCGTGCATTAAGTCGAATATCTGCTTCCAAACATCCGCCACTTACCAACCCCAAACTTTGGCCGTCGGGATCAACCAGCATCATAGCTCCGGGTTGACGATAGCTAGAGCGGTACTTTGTAACCACGGTGGCCAAGACCCAACCTGGCGATGGGTGGTCTCGGAATTTGCGCAGTAAATGGCGCAGATGAGTACTGACAAGCATCGTGGTTAATATTTTCCCGTATTTGGTCACTATTGTTTTTGTTCCGAAAGGTTATAGAAAGCCCTGTAAATTTAGTACTGAATTTTCATCCTGTTGGTGTAAGCGACAATTTGAGTTTGAATTGCTACTCTGAACCAACTGATTCAAATTCGAAGGGTCATTGGGGGAAAAATGATATCCAGTCTTACAAAGCTAGCGCCTTTGGGCGCGTTAATCTTTTTAATTGCCTGCGGCTCTGTAGGAAACATCATCACCGGTGATGGATTCTCTAATCCAAACCCACTAGTGACTACCAGTTGGGGTGAGCTGCCAGAGGGACGGCAGTGGGGTCACACCGCGGGTATCGATATCGATCCTGCGGATGGCCATATTTGGGCCTATGAACGCTGCGGCGCAGGTGGTGATTTTCGCGCAGGTGCCGGTCCAGTGAATTGCGAAACCAATCCTGTTGATCCCATATTTAAGTTTGATCGCAATACAGGCGAAGTACTGGCCAATTTTGGTGCCGGACTAATGGTGACTCCTCACGGTATTCATGCGGATCATGAAGGCAACCTTTGGGTTACCGATTTTGCCAACAATGCTGAGGGTACAAAGGGACAGCAGGTACACAAATTTAGTCCTGAGGGTGAATTGTTGATGAGTTTGGGCACTGCCGGAAAACGCAGTACTGAGGGCGGATTATTCAATCAACCCAATGACGTAGTTGTGGCAACTGATGGAAGTATCTTTGTCGCCGACGGACATACCGGCCAGACCTTGACCTCGGATGCAGCTATCGAAGAGGGACGACAGGCTGGACAGACCGGACGTATTTTGAAATTTTCTGCCGATGGCACATTGATCAAAGAGTGGGGGCAGATGGGAACCGCTCATGGTGATTTTCGAACTCCTCATGCCTTGGAAATTGATTCCCAAGGTCGTCTTTGGGTAGCAGATCGCGGGAATCATCGCCTCGAGATATTTGATCAGGACGGTAACTATCTGGAATCGCGTTACAGCTATGGTCGTATTAGCGGAATATTTATTACCGATGACAATCTGGTCTACGCCATTGATTCCGAATCTGGGCCAATAAACCACATTAACTGGATCAGTGGAGTTCGGATCGGTCCCTTAAATGAAGATCGAATCCTAGGTTTTATTCCGGGTTACCCGGATGATCGCCGCGGTTATCAGTCCACCGCAGGCGAAGGTGTGGCGGTCGATGCCGATGGTAATGTGTTTGCTGCCGAAGGGCCGTCTTCCATTCCGCTCGCAGGTGGAGCTTTTACTAAATATAGCACTGACTAATTTCTGAGGGAGATGATCGATTCAATACTGACTGATCCTAGATCAGGTCACGAATAGTGAATCGACTCGATACAGGATTGCTTCCTTTAATTTTGTATAGTTACAGGCTGCGAGTCGATTGGCTTGTTAGTCTCTCTGGTCTGCAGTTGGGCATTCGCTATGGGGGTAGCAATGTTTTCTAATCGATTCAATCTAGCAGTAGTCTTGGCCTTGGTTTTATTGCCAACAACGCTGCTTGCTCACCATTCAAGATCCGAGTTTTCTGATCAGGTAACTGAGATAGAGGGTGAGCTCGTTAATGTGATCTGGAGAAACCCCCATGCGGGGTTGGATATCGAGGTAACAACGGCTGATGGGTCCAAAGAAAATTGGCGTGTAGAAACTTTTGCCAGCCCTAATCTGTTCGGACGGATGGGTGTGTTTGAAGAGCACTTTGTCGTAGGCGAACAGATTAGAGTTGCCGGAAACGTTTCAGAGAAACGTTCTAATTATTTTCTGGGTCTGAATGCCTTATTTGAGAACGGTAAAGAAGCTGTGATGTCCGCGACCCTTGAACCGCGTTGGTCGCAAGATCACGTGGGTGGATCGGATCAGTCGGATGTCGATCTAAGTCAGATAGTAGATGCAGCTACAGAGAACAAAGGCATATTTCGAGTCTGGAGTATCGCCGGCAGAACCGTGGGTGTTAAACGCTATACCCCCTATTCGGACGCCTCTCGAGCAGATATGGCGGTCTGGGATCCAGTTACGGCACCCGTCGCAAGGTGCGAAGCGCCGGGAATGCCCATCCCCATGACTCAGCCGCTCTCCTTTGTAGTTGAGAATGAGGGCGATACTCTAAAACTGACAACGGAATATTTTGGTGTAGAGCGAACCATCCATGTCGGAGACAATCTACCTGCACCTGAGACACAGGAAGCGAGTCCTCTCGGTTATTCAGTGGGGCACTGGCAAGACGAACGCACCTTTGTGGTTGAAACCAGTCGAATTAACTACCCTTACTTTAGCTCCTCTGGTGCAAAACAGAGTGAGGATATAACAACCACCGAGTATTTCAGGTTAAGTGAAGATCAGACCGAGTTAGCCTATCGAATCGAGATGAATGATCCCTTGGCACTAACTGATACGGCTTACAGCGAAAGACTTTTTGTGGCTCTAGGAGCCGAATTTGTTGAACTGGATTGCACCTTGTTTTGAGAGCTCGACCTATCAGCTCAAAAATTTGGCGGTCTGGTGTTTAGTCCAAAATTGAATTTGTTAGCAGCCTAAGTAGTTTTCTATTTACCGGGGGGTAAAAAAATGAAATCCAATGCACGTCTTTTAAAGACGCTGGTGGTTATGTTCTCAACTCTGCTTATTTTGCAGGCTTGTAACAACCAGCCAGCACCAGAAACTAGTCAGCCAGAGCCCAGTCAAGCTGCTGCCGACACCGTATTTATTAATGGCAAAGTACTGACTGTAGATGAGAGTTTTTCCCAGGTGGAGGCAGTTGCCGTCACGGGAAATGTAATTTCTGCAGTTGGCTCATCTGAACAGATTGGTGCCCTCGTGGGTGAGGGTACTCGCGTCGTTGATCTGCAAGGAAAAACCTTGATTCCTGGTCTAATCGACAACCACAACCATCTTATTTTTAACGCACCCACCTGGCCAAACGGAGTTCGCCTAGGTCAGGTAAGAACCCGAGTGGCGGCTCTAGAGGCTATCGCTGCGAAGGCGGAAGCAATAGGGCCGGGCAGCGACGCTGATCATATTGTGTTCGCTCTTGGCGGCTGGAACCCGGTTCAATTTACTGACGACCAGAGCGAATTCACACGGGCGGAGCTAGATTCCATAGCGCCGAATAATCCTGTCTATACCCAAATTAGCTGGGGCACTGCGGTCATGAATACCATGGCAATGGAGTTGGGAGGAATTACCAACGATATGCCCGAGCCCGGCCCAGAAACAGGCGGAAGAATATGGCGCGATGAAAATGGTGACATTACCGGTAAATTTACCGGTTCAATTTTCCTCAAATGGCAGTTGAGACCTTTGTTCCCTGAAGTCACTGGAGAATCTGCGGCGCGAGGTCTTCAAGCGGCCATTGCCGATTACTCGAAAATGGGTGTGACTTCCTCCATGACCTATAACGGGCCAGAATTTCCAGAGGATGGTTTGCAATATATTCAGGAGCATCTGGCTGACACTGGCGAATTGGATATGCGGGTTTACTACCCACCGCATTTTGACAGAAATGTAAGCGCTTGGACGCCAGAAGAAGTGCCGGGCATCGTCGCCGGACTAGCGGAACACCGGCCTTACACGGGATCTGAAATGTATCAGATGACGCACTTCGGTGAGCATATGTACCTACCTGTATCCGATAACAACGGTATGGGTGATCGACCCTATCCAGACGATCTAATGGAACAATTTCGAATTGTTGTTACTGCGGCTGCCAAAAATGGTTGGCAAATCGCGGAGCACGTGAATCGCGATATTACGGTAAATCAGATGCTGGAGATCTTCGAGGAAGTCAACGAGACTTACCCGATTACAGATTTGCGCTGGCGATTTGAGCATGCACAAGGTTTGTCTCAGGAAACTATTGAGAGAGCGAAAGCTTTGGGCATGGGTATTGGTGTGCACAGCTCCGCTGGTATGAGTTCGCCGGCATCACGTGCGCGAAATGCAGCCACTGCCGCGCTTCGGGAGCAACAAAATATGCCGCCGATTCGCTGGTATCAGGATAGCGGTATAGCTTTTGGATTGGGTTCAGATGCTCAGGTAGTTGCGCATGATTCGCCCTTTTTTACGCTCTATTGGGTGGTAAGTGGCAATGATACTTCCGGGCAGCCATTCTTTACTCACGGGACTCTCACCCGGGAAGAAGCTTTGATCGCACACACAAGATCGAATGCCTATTTGATGCACAAGGAAGATATATTGGGTTCGATTGAGGTGGGCAAATTGGCTGATCTAGTAGTGCTCGATCAGGACTACATGACCGTGCCAGTCGAAGAGATTCGCAATCTGAATTCGATTTTGACTATGGTGGATGGTCGAGTCGTTTACGAGAATATGTAGCTGGCTTAAGAGAAGTTATGGAAAAAAAGCCCCGAATTTTCGGGGCTTTTTTTATTGAGATTCCTTATTGCCTAAGCTTTCTTTGAATCCAGAAAAGCTTTTATGGTGTGTTTCCCGGGTCCGGTAAGGTACAAAACAACGCAGCATATAAACAGAAAGATACCGTACTCCCAACCACCATCAGGTTTACTGGTGTAGTTCCAACCATTTTCAAAGTGAACTGCGCCCGCACCAAAAGCCACGGCCGCCAAGAAAGGTAGTGCTAAACGAGGCTTGTATCCGACGACAAGCATTATTCCGCCTACCCATTCGATAAAGGCTGCAGGGATAACAAACCAGCCAGGAATCATATTGATGTTCCAAACAGTGTGCGCCTCAAATACTTCCATACCGTGAGGTATGCCGAAGGTAAAAACCTTCAAATACCCATGAGCAATAAATACGATTCCCAGCGAAACACGCAATATAAGTAGACCCATATCTGATTTTTCTTGTTCGGTCATTTCTGTCCCCCAAAATTTGAATATTGAGCTGCACCAAAGGATCAGCCCCACCGGCGGCGAGATTAACACAGTTAATCTCAGTCGGAAGAACACCTATATTGAGAATTGCTAAGTAGATTAGACGCAGTCTTCCATATCGGTAAGAATGACCCGCAGGTTGATGGGGGTCAGTCAGAATGAAAAATAGGTTCACTATATTCGCTGCCATGGCGGTGCTTTCTTCAGCATCTCAGGTAGATGCTCACCACGGCTTTACTGCGCATTTTGATCCGGAAAATATTATTCGGATTGAAGGCACGCTAAAAGAGTTTAGATTTATAAATCCCCATAGTTATATCCGTATCGATACTTTCGATGCTTCCGGAACTCCTATCGTCTACACATGCGATCTGCAGGCGAAGACGCAGCTAATTAGGCGGGGTGTTGATGAAAGGTTATTTACGGTGGGAGAGCCGATAGTAGTCGAAGGTTTTCAAGCCCGAAGAGATCCACTCGGTTGCGAATTTGGAGTTGGGCACTTTGCCGATGGCAGCAGTTTTACAATGCGCTCTCTCGACAGAGCTTCGACCTTGTTTGCTTCTGATATCGAGGTGACTCCAGAAAATACTACAATATTTGGGAATTGGATTCGAGCTGGCATGACGGGCGACGCCAGTGGTAGAGGGCAATCTTCTGGTTATGATTCTATTACCGAGGCGGCCTTGGCAGTCTCGGCAGATTTCGATCCAATTCTGGACAACCCCAAGGTGCATTGCCAGCCGGGTAGTCCTGTTCTTTTATGGGGCGCTCCGGGTTTGGCCACCTCTATTACTCAAGTTGGTGCGGATATCCATATCTATCATGAGAATATGGATACAACGCGTATTATCCATATGAATCGAACAGAGATTCCTGCGGGAATAGAAGCTACAGATATAGGCTACTCACTTGGGCGCTTGGAAGGTGAGACGCTTGTTATTGACTCCTCTAACTTTGCAGCAGGCGTATTGAACGGCTCAAACCCGAACAGTGATCAGATGACTGTGCAGGAGAGAATAACAACGCTTGATAACGGCCGCTTAAATATTTCCTGGATTGTCACAGATCCGCTTTTTTACTCTGAGCAGATAACAGGTAGCCAGACACTACAACCTATAGATCAAGAAATTATCCCCTACGAGTGTGTTCCGGGTTGGGTAGTTAAGTAGTTTATTTTTATTGAATATCTAGCATAAAAAAAGCCGCTCAGAGAGCGGCTTTTTCCATCTGCTATATGTCGCAGCAACAAATGATACGTTTTATTACAGGGCGGGTTGAACCGTCACAGTAATGGTATCGCTGTAGGTACCGACTGGGGCTGCTGCCATGTTGGCTGCAGGTACAGTCACTACCAATTGGTGACTGTTACCACTGGCACAGGTCGGTGAAGCGGTATCGGCTGTTGAAGTAGCCACTTCACTCATACCGTCTTCGTCAATGCTCGCCGCAATGGTTGAACCACCACCTTGCGTCTCAAAGTCGAAGCTGTATTCAATTTCGTTGGCACCGTTCTTCAGTACCGCAGGCTGGTTTGTGCCCGCTGAGTTGTCGTTCAATACGCTGATCGCAACACCTACACCACCGTCAGCGGCATTGGTATAAATACAAAACTCTTCCGTTACCGGAGTCGTCGTCGTAGTGCTGTAAGCAATTGGAATGTCACCGTTAGGGAAAGACACCTGAACCACTTCGGTTACATCTAAAGTAACGTCCGTTGAACCCTGAGATTGAGTTCCGTCCAAGCTACCGTCGGTGGCAGCCATTGCAGAGGCCGAAGCGGCCAGAGCGATTAAAGCAAAAATGTTCGTTAAGTTTTTCATCATTTGTTCCTCGTACATATTGTTTGGTTCGGCTTATGCCTGAACACGGGGTGCATATTCCGCATATCACCAAGTCTTTTCCATCCGAAAGTCTCCAAATTGAAACAAATGCACACTAATTCTCATAAACACCCCCAAAAGTATGGGCTAGTTCATGCTTTTTCGAAACTAAACGGAACTAGGTCACATTCCATTTTAGTTGAAATGACCTATTTCAAGCTCGATTGATCTAGTTAGCCGTCGGAAACCACCCTCGAGTTCGGTTTGCGAAAGCCACCAAGGACAGCATTACGGGTACTTCCACTAATACGCCCACCACTGTTGCGAGGGCTGCTCCAGAGTTTAGACCGAATAGAGATATGGCAACGGCAACTGCCAGCTCAAAAAAATTGGAAGTGGCGATCATGCAGGCCGGGGCTGCAATATTGTGAGGTAGCTTAAGAAATTTCGCAGATGCGTAGGCTAAAGCAAATATGCCGTAGGTTTGAATGGTTAGGGGTATGGCGATAAGGAAAATTGCCAGTGGATTCGCCAATATAGTTTCCGCCTGAAAACCAAAAAGCAGTAAAACAGTGGCGAGCAAGCCAGCGATGGAAAGCGGTTTCAGCCTGTGAACAAATCGGTCTAATCTTTCTGGGGATTTTTGTGAATGCAGAGCCCTGCGAGTCAATATGCCAGCAATCAGGGGTAGAACAACAAAGAGCACAACGGAGGAAAGTAGTACGTCCCAGGGCACAATGACATCGCTGACTCCCAACAGAAAGGCGACAAGCGGTGCAAAAGCAAAAATCATAACTAAATCATTTACCGAGACCTGTACCAGAGTGTAGGTGGCGTCGCCCTTGGTTAGCTGGCTCCAGACAAATACCATGGCCGTGCAGGGTGCGACGCCCAATAAGATCATGCCAGCGATGTATTCCGTTGCCGTATCAGGGTCTACTAGACCGGCAAAAAACACGCGGAAAAACAGCCAGCCCAGCGCCGCCATGGTAAAGGGCTTGATAAGCCAGTTAACGATTAGAGTGAGGATTATGCCCTTGGGTTTTCTGCCTAAATCCTTGATGGCGGAGAAATCCACTTGAATCATCATGGGGTAGATCATCAACCAAACTAATACTGCAACGGGCAAATTCACATTGGCGAATTCCCAGGTGGAAAAAATCTGAAATATTTGTGGAACAAAACTGCCGAGCGTGACGCCTGCAATGATGCATAGAGCCACCCAAATGGACAGGTACCGCTCAAATAGGCCCATTGTTAGTGGCTCTCAGCGATCTTTTTCAGAGCCAACTCAAGTTCTGCTGAACTCAAATTATCAAAATCCAGCGCCAATAGTTTTTGTATTCTTGAGCTCACCTCTTCAATTAAATTGATAAAGGCGGATTCTTTCTCAGCTTCACTTCCATTTATTTTAGAAGGGTCGCTCAAACCCCAGTGCACCTTGGCGGTATCGCCCATCCACAGCGGACAGCTTTCCTCGGCAGCGCTATCGCAGAGGGTAACAGCAACATCGATATTCTTGTTTGCATAGGCATCCCATGACTCGCTTTTAAGTGCGTCAGTTGGGAAGCCGGTATTCTGCAGATATTTGAGGCTGAGTGGATGTACCTGTCCAGCCGGTTGACTACCCGCGCTGTAGGCTTCTAGCCGGCCCCCGGAAATATGATTTGTGATGGCTTCACAAATAATGCTTCGACATCGGTTGTGAGTGCAGATAAAGAGAATTTTCAAATTGATTCCTTGGTAGCGAGCCAAATTATAGGACTTCCCAGACTTGATTCTTGTATTATCCCCTGCCTCCATTGCGCTTCCAAGACAGGCTTTTGCTGCGAATGACAATTGAATCCGATCTGTTATCTCGCAGTCAGTCCAGATGTGAACTGTGCTCGGCCACAGAGGGTTTGTCGGCCTATCAAGTGCTGCCAGATTCAGATGGTAGCGTCGATCATTCGATTTTGCTTTGTTCAACTTGTATCAGCCAGATAGAAGACGCCAGCCAGTTGGATGTAAATCACTGGCGTTGTTTGAACGATAGCATGTGGAGCCAAGTGCCCGTAATACAGGTTATGGCTTGGCGCATGCTAAACCGGCTTAGCGGCGAGGGCTGGCCACAGGAGCTACTGGATATGCTCTATCTGGATGATGAAACGCTGGCATGGGCGCAAGCAGAGCAATTACAGGATGCTCCCGACCAAGAGGCACACTTCGATAGCAACGGAGTGTCGCTTAATTCTGGTGATACCGTCGTACTTACCAAAGATCTAAACGTCAAAGGTGCTGGATTTACAGCTAAGCGCGGTACTGCGGTTCGGGGCATTTCTTTGGTGGCAGACAACTCCGATCATATTGAGGGCCGCGTCAATGGCCAACGTATTGTCATACTCACCAAATTTGTGAAGAAAACAAATTGAGCATCAAAACCAACTCCTATACCAATGTCGGCATTTTGGCTGTTGCAAACGCCTTTGCTTTTTTGGGTATGCCGCTGGTTATTTTTATAGCCAGCCTAGTTGGTACTGAGCTAGCTCCCTCAGCGGGTTGGGCGACAATACCAGTGGCCGCAACCCTAATAGGCACGGCGGCAGGAATCCTGCCTGTCTCAAGAGTGACAGCACGGTTTGGCAGGAAGGCGACCTCTTTCCTATTTATTTGGATAGGAGTGCTCTCATGCTTTATATCTTCTCAGGGAATTGCCACCGATAGCTTTTGGATGTTTTGTTTTGGCACGTTTTTGCTGGGTTTTGCGATCGCCGCAGTACAACAGTTTCGCTATGCTGCCATCGAATGTCTTGGCCCAGAGCGCGCGCCAACAGCAGCCTCCATTATTTTGAGTGGAGGTATATTCGCCGGGATCGCCGGTCCCGAACTCGCACTGATGGGCAAAGATTTAACGGCAACGGAGTTTCAGGGCTCTTTTTGGATGGCGGCCGCCTGCATGGCTATTTCCAGCCTTATCCTATTGTTCTTTAAAGCTGCATCTGTCAAAAAGTCACCCACCAGCCTGTCGCCTCAATCTATCGGCGACATGATGAATCCTGGGCTATATTTGGCGATTTGCAGCGGTGCTGTGGGTTTCTTCCTGATGACCTTTATTATGACCGCCACACCCATCAGCATGCATCACCACTTTATGCATTCCCTTGAGGACACAAAGTTTGTGATCCAGAGTCACATATTGGCGATGTTTACGCCGGCGCTTGTTAGCCCGCTTTTGTTTCGCTTGTTTGGCACTTTCAATATGATGAAAGTGGGCGTTGGTGCCTATATTCTGGCGATCCTTGTCGGACTTTTCTTTACCAGCGTTCTGGGATTTTGGGTTCAGCTTGTCCTATTGGGTATCGGCTGGAGCTTTCTGTTTATTGCCGGAACGGCGATGTTATCTTCTAGCTATCGTCCTGAGGCGCGGCTAAAAGCGCAGGCTCTTAATGATGGCCTAATATTTGGTCTACAAGCCGTTGCCTCAGTTGGAGCCGGATTGACAATGGCTCGAGTTAGTTGGGCGGGCTTGGTATCTATCGGATTTGTGCCGCTGACCCTGTTGCTGGCGACTATGATTTGGTTTTGGTTTGGGGAAAAACGCGCGTCATTGAACGCAGGGAGTGTCGTATGAAAATTATTGTTGCAGCTATTCTAGTGGTCGCTGTTTTGCTGGGAATTTCTCCCTACTTCATCGGAAGCAAGCTTGAATCGTCTTCGCAGGACTATCTAAGCCAATATCAATTTCCCGGCTACCAATATAGTTTGGAAGTAGACCGTGGTTTCCGTTCTTCTGTTTATAGCTATGGAATTTCAATGGATCCCAATTTTTTGGCTTCCGCCTACAGTCTTACTCAGGACGAAATTGATGAGATAACGCAGCTACTCGAAGAAATCGCGCTAAATGTTTATGTTCAACATGGGCCGATGCTCACGCAAAACGGGATTGGTTTGGGACTAGCCGATATGCAGCTGAGTGTTGATGCACAAGATTTTCCTGCTTTGGCAGACTATTTTGAGCTAATCGGAGTGGACCGAATTTTTGCTGCTGATGGTCGATTGGGGTTTTCCGGATCAGGACAAGCAGAATTTGAAATCCCCGCGATTGAATTCGAAAATCTAGAGTCGGGATTTCAAAGTAGCTTCGCCGGTTTGACGGGAGAAACTGCTATAGAGGACTTTGGGCAATACTTCAGTACCAATGGCTATTCCTCTGGAGGCAGCCTAAGTTCCGCGGGTATTGCCGAAGTGGCGCTGGGAGCTATTAGTTTCTCATCTGAAATCAGAATGGATGAAGCTTTGCCGTGGTTCGGCGTGGGGCAAGGCGAATTTTTGCTTGATACCTTCAGTGTGACCGCGCTCGATCAGAGTGGCTCCATTCAAGACCTGGCTATAGCTTTTGCGATGGCAGATGGGGCAACGCCAGATACAACCAGCATTGAATATTCTTTTGGGTTTGGCGCGCTGGAATCTGATGAAATTAGTCTTGCTGATGCCGAGGTCCTGTTTGCCTACGAGAATATAAGCAAGGAGGCCATAAACAACTATATGGATTTGATAATGAATCTGCCGCTGGGAGACGACCAAATGATGGAAGCGGCCCTTATGCAGTTCGCTCTGGCTGAGCTGCCAAGCGCACTAGCCTTGGATCCAGCATTTTCAGTTCCGCGATTGTCCTTTACTCATGAAGATCGAACATTCGAGGCAAGTTTTCGAATGGCGATTGACGGACAGAAACTGCCAACAGCGGTGAGCCTTCTGCGATCTGATCTGCTAGTACCTGCAGTGACCGCAGAGCTGCATCTGGACGCAGATGAAACTCTGATCAACGATATTCTGGTTTGGCAGGCAGCCACTAGTGTCGATGCGAGCTTTGCACAGAATCCGGAGCTTGAATTGACGCCCGAAATGCGCCAAACCATGATCGACCAGCAAGCTAGTATGTCTATCGGAATCGCAGAAGCGCAGGGTTTCTTGGTGCGTGAAAATGGAAGGATTCGGACCAGCCTCGGATTGGCTGACCGCATGTTGGATATCAACGGTACAGCGATGCCTTTACCCTTCTAACTATTCTAGTTGAACTTTGCAGCTGAGCACTTCAGGAAATTCAGGAGGAATATATGCAATATCTTCACACTATGATTCGGGTTACCGATCTGGACGAAAGTTTGGAATTTTTTTGCGCTGGTCTAGGCATGGTGCAGATCAGTCGCAGGGATCATGAAAGAGGAAAATTTACCTTGGTCTTTCTCGCTGCGCCCGACGACAAAAGCCAAGCTAAAAGCGCCAAAAGCCCGCTGCTAGAGCTCACCTACAATTGGCCAGTCAAAGAGGGCACCGAGAAACTAAAAAGCGGACGTAATTTTGGCCATCTGGCCTACCGAGTCGATAACATCTACCAGATGTGTGAGCATCTGAAGCAGCGTGGCATTGAGATCAATCGCCCACCTAGGGATGGCTATATGGCCTTTGTGCGCAGCCCTGACGGTATATCCATAGAGTTGCTGCAGAAAGGAGATGCTCTGGAGCCTGCCGAGCCTTGGCTGTCAATGCCGAATCAGGGTAGCTGGTAGTTATAAAAATCAAGTCTGAGCAGGTTTTGCATCCGCTGACTCTGTGTTATCCGTAAACACCAAACGCCAACCGTACCAAGCCACCAGCATCGTCATGATTGGACTGATAAAGCAGAAAAATGCAAAGGGCGCATAGCTGAGGGTCGATACTCCCAATACACTGGCGTGGTAGGCGCCACAGGTATTCCAGGGAATTAATACTGAGGTTACGGTTCCAGAATCTTCCAGGGTTCGGCTGAGGTTCTGTGGCGCCAGTCCTATTTTTTCGTAGGCGTCAGCAAACATCCGGCCGGGCACCACAATGGATAGATATTGATCAGAAGCTGAGACGTTTGTGAATATGCAGGTTCCTGCTGTTGCGGAAACAAGCTTGGCAGGCGTAGTTGCTTTGGCTATCAGGGCGGAGGTGATGCGAACCAAAAACCCCGACGATTCCATTATTCCGCCAAATATCATGGCTGAAATTATCAACCAGACGGTAATCAGCATGCCGCCCATACCGCCGGAGGTCAGCAAACCGTCTAGAGTTTCGTTGCCGGTGGCTATAGATATTTCACCAAAGTAGGTTTGCATAATGCCTATATAGAGGGCGAACTCGCCGCCGCTATATTCAGCACCGATGTCGCGCACCAGAGGCATTTGGAAAATTAGGGCAAAAACACCGCCGAGGATTGCGCCAATAAAAATTGCGGGCAGAGCATGTACTTTGCGTACGATCATAAATATTACTGCCGCTGGCACTAACAAAAGTAGCGGATTGATATTGAAACGATCATTCAGAGCTTGATGTATTGCCTCGGTACTGACGGCTCCTTCGGGGTGAACAAAAAATCCGATAAGTAGGTAGATGATCAGGGCGATGGAAATACTGGGTATGGTTGTGATCGTCATATAACGAATATGAGTAAACAGATCGGTGCCACCTACGCCTGAGGCTAAATTTGTGGTGTCCGATAGGGGAGATAGCTTGTCTCCAAAATAGGCTCCCGAAAGAATAGCCCCTGCGACAAAACCTGGATTAATTCCCAAGGCCTGTCCGATGCCCATCAGCGCGATGCCAATGGTGGCCGAGGTAGTCCACGAGCTGCCTGTCGCCACAGAGACGATGGCGCTGATAATGGCGGCTGCAACTAGAAATATTCCGGGGCTCAGTATAAAAAGACCGTAGTAGATCATTGTCGGTACTACGCCGCTGAGCAGCCAAGAGCCAGCAAGGGCACCAACCATCAAGAGAATAAGAATAGCTGGAATGGCAATTCGGATACTGCTGACAATACCGTCCTGAAGTTCGTGCCAAGTCGAGCCGTATTGCATGGCCAAAATCGCAGCGATGGCAGCGCTGAAAATCAGCACAATTTGATTTGAGCCGAACAGCGCATCGTCACCAAAAATGATGACGTTCATGGTTAACAAGCTGATTAGGACAAGAACGGGTATTAGCGCAATGGCAAAGGGAATAGTTTTGGTGTCTGACATCGAATTACTGCTCCAGCCCGTTCAGTTTGGTAAAAGTGTCCATCCTATTGAATCAGAACCCGACTCAATAGAGTAGTCCGGGCCGGATTAACGATTTCTCAGCGCTGGAAATCGTAGATATTCCCCATCTGCAATATATTGGTGAGTTCATCGAGGCCGTTTTGATTTTCCTGAATAAGACTCGGATCACGTAAATCTTGCGCTGACAATTCATCGCGGTAATGCTTCACGACCCAGTTGCGCAATTCTTCGATGAGCTTGGTATTCAGAATAACCTGAGGCTGGATACTGGAGATTTGGCTTTCGGAAAGCGCCACACGCAATCTCAGGCAGGCTGGCCCGCCGCCGTTTTTCATGCTTTGGCGCAAATCGAAATATTCAACCGCATCTATCTCGGATTGCTCTGCCAGCAACTCATCCAGATAGGATTTCACTCGCACATTATCCCTGCACTCCGTTGGCGCAATAATAGTGGTGCCTTCTTTTCCCGGTGGCGTGATGAGTTGAGTGTTAAATAGGTAACTACTGACCGCCTCATCCAGAGAAACCCTACTTTCCGGGACCTCTATCGCTACCAGTGCAGTGTCACCGAGTTTGGAGCGCAATTCATTTACCGTGCTCTGACTATCCAGAAAAGCTTGCTCGTGGAAAAAAAGAAGATTTTGATTGCCAACGGCAATTACGTCGTTATGAAAAACGCCAGCGTCTATGGCTACCGGGTTTTGTTGCGCAAATACACAGCGCTCTGCAGATAACCCGTGGCGTCTGGCAATGGCCTGAGAGGCCTCCAAAGTCTGCCGAGCCGGATAACGACTTGGGCCAGAGCTTCCATTTTTAGCCGTACTCTTGCTCAGGCCTCGAGCGCCGTAGACAAATAATTCGACGCCAGCCGAACCGTAGCTTTTGCAAAAGCGAGTGTGGTTGGCAGCGCCTTCGTCGCCGAAATGGGCTGACGAGGGCAGGGCATTGTGGTGTTCGAAATAGCGTTGCTCAGAAAAGATAGTTTTTAGAATTCGACCCGTAAGCGGCGCCTCCACTGAGCGATGAAACATAGATACCAAATTGGCTGGCGAGAAGTGAGTTTTTTGGTCCTGGCAATCGGTTGCCACGGATACAGTTGCCGCATTGGCTACCCACATCGAAGACGCTGATGCGCAGTTGAGCGCCAATGTCGGAGAGTCCTTCCAAACACGTTCCCATACCTCAGTATCCGTACCGCGGAAGCCGAGCTGCCGCAGTAGCGAAATATTTGGCCGGTCATGGGGCGGCAAAATTCCCTGTGTCATGCCCATGTCCACAAGGGCTTGCATCTTATCTAGCCCCTGCAGTGCGGCCTTTCTCGGTGAAGAGATACCGGCTTTATTGGTTGATGAGGCGATATTGCCTTCAGACAAGCCCGCGTAGTTATGGGTAGGGCCTACCAATCCATCAAAATTTGCTTCGACCCAGCTCAAAGAGATACTCCAGGTGCCAGAGTATCGGGCGTTTCCAGCGTCTCACTGACTAGGCTAGCAACCGGATAGGCGCAATAATCCGCTGCGTACCAAGCGCTGGGCCGATGATTCCCACTGGCGCCGATGCCGCCAAAGGGTGCTGCGCCGCTTGCTCCTGTCAGGGGTTTATTCCAGTTCACAACCCCAGCTCTAGAGCTCAAATAGAACTGCTGCCAAAGCTCTGAATCTTGACTAAATAGTCCCGAGGCCAAACCAAATTGCGTTTTATTGGCCACTTCGATTGCCTTTTCGAAGGAACTCACACGAATTACCTGAAGTAATGGGCCGAAGTATTCGGTATCCCGCAAAGAGGCAACATCGGTGACATCGATGATGCCCGGGCTCACTAGGGCTGGAACTTTGGCATCTTGTTTCATAGCTACCAATGCAGTTCCACCCATTGCTTGCAAACCATCCTGAGCCGCTAACAACGCGGTGGCTGCCGATTCCGAAATTACCGGGCCGATAAATGCGTTTTCGTCCGTGGCTGAGACCAGCAGTTTTTCGGTAGCCTCACAGAGGCTCTCGAGAAACTTCTTTCCTTCTCTGTCATCGACAACGATAAGTCGGCGCGCACAGGTGCACCTTTGCCCTGCCGAAACAAACGCCGACTGGATAGTGTTGTAAACCGCAGCGCGCATATCGCTGATTTTGTGCACAACTAGTGGGTTGTTGCCGCCCATCTCCAAGGCCAGAATTTTTCCTGGCTTACCGGCAAACTGGCGATGCAATGACTCTCCGGTTACAGAGCTGCCGGTGAAAAATAAACCATCGATATCTGGTTCTGCCGCGAGCAGTGTGCCCGTATCACGTGCTCCCTGAATCAGGTTGATCACACCTGTGGGAATGCCGGCTTGCTGCCACAATTGCACCATAAACTCACCTACCGCCGGGCATTGCTCGCTCGGCTTAAATACCAGCGTATTGCCTGCAAGAAGTGCCGGCACGATATGGCCATTGGGTAGATGGCCGGGGAAGTTGTAGGGACCAAAAATCGCCACCACACCGTGGGGTCTATGAGTCAGTTGTGCAGTGCCAGCGGCAATCTGATTTTGTTTGTCGCCTGCGCGCTCCCGAATCGCATCCAGAGATAGATCGATTTTGCCTATCATGCTGCCTACTTCAGTGCGACTTTCCCAAAGTGGCTTGCCAGATTCTCGGTGAATCAAGTCTGCCAATTCTTCGCTGTTTTCGCGAAGCAATCGCTGAAACTCTTTGCAAATTTCACTGCGCTGCTGCCGTGGCAGTTTCGCCCAACTCATAAAAGCAGATCGTGCAGCTTCAATTGCTGCATGCACATCTTCTCTATTGCTCATTTTGCCCTGCCAAAGGCTACTGCCGTCGATAGGGCTAACTGATGTCAGAAGGCTTCCTGAGCCATCCAGCCACTGGCCCTTGATATAGTTTTGCTGCTTCATTTGGTTATTTCCCCGAATAGCGTCCAACTGACAAGCTCCTGTTTATCGATTTGCAGTAGATCAAGGGCTTCCTGATCCACTTTCAAACCTTCCTCTTCGCTGACACCTTCAGCCAATACAACTCGATAGTTTTGTGCATTCCTATTGCTGACCATAAAAACCTGCTTACCTTTGAGTTCCTTGGTGTTGGTGAGTTCGTTGTTGCTGGGCAGCAGGTAGCCGGTCTGCGCAGCGCTTAGGCTCCTTATCTGTTGGCGCCGACATTCCAGCGTTGGCCCGGCATCAAAAATATCTACGTAACCCGTATCCAAAAAACCTTCTCTTTCCAGCAGGCGTCGGGCCGGTTCCGAGGCCGGGTTTGTTTTACCGGTAACTTCCTGAGCTTGTTCCGGCAGCAGGTCGAGATAGATAGGGTGCTTGGGCATCAAGTCCGATATAAATTGGTTGCCGCTAACTGCGCTCAATAGATCAGCGCGGCTGTACTCCAGGCCAAAGAATTTTTTTCCCAGAGCGTTCCAGAAGGGTGATTCACCATTTTCATCCACATACCCTCTAAGCTCGGCAAAGACTCTGTCGCTGAAGTAATGAGGTAAATCATGAATCAACAGAAAACGGGCGAGGGAAAGGAAGCGGCCAGCACCCCGAAAATTTGTGTCGGCCCGGTAAGAAGCTGACAAAAATAGTGATGCCAACTCAGTGCAGTTGGTGAAATCGTTAACCAAGTTCAAAATATGAGTGGTGGTATTAATGCCCAGGTCCTTTGAAGCCATCACCTGGGTTGATAGCTTGTAGGAGTAGAAGGGCATATTTGATCCGACAGAAGCAATGAGTGCGGAGGTTCCAACCACTCGTTTGGTTTGGGGATCTTCCAATACCAACACAAAAACCGACTTACCTTTATCTTCCAATTCATCACAAAAACTGGCTTCCGTGAGCTTGAGTTTTTTCTGCCAGCTATCCAGATCGACAGGCATGGTGGTCATTCCAGCACCGGTTTCGGCACTGAGCTCCATCAAGTCCTGCAAATCACCAATTTTGGCTGCACGAATACTCAGCATTGGTTTTCACCCTTATCAGCCGAGCTATCGGCCGAGATCCGGAAAGGCTTGGCGACCGCCCAGCTCTCTAGCATCTTTAGGCTCAGCTCGGCTCTTTCAGCCAAGCTATCCACTAATAGAAACTCTTGGTCGGAGTGAATATTGCCGCCGCGCACGCCCATGGTGTCGATGTTGGAAAGCCCGGCAGCTTTGAGATTATTGCCATCGCAGCAACCACCGGTGGCGACAAATTGAATCGCTATATCCAGCTCCTTGCCGGTATTGACGAGCAGATCGTTTAGCCTTTTCTGCTCCGTATCCACCACCTTGGGCGGTCGCGTAAAACTGCCTTCAAGAGAAGCGCTGTAACCATCGGCGCTGTTAGCTTCCGCGACTATTTCAGCAAAGCGCTTTTGCAACCAATCCTGATCTTCAGGGGTTTTGATGCGTGCGTTGAATCGAACAATCGCGAGATCGGGCACTTTGTTCAGCGCGTCGCCTGCATTGATGCGACCCAGATTAATAGTGATATCCGGGTTTTCTGCATTCAGCTGGTGCAGCTTGGTCATCAAGTTCGCCGCCATGGCAATGGCATTGCGGCCCAGTTCAAATTCGCGCCCGGCGTGGGCAGAGCGACCCCTGATCACGAGAGCAAAATTACCCGTACCCTTGCGCTGCCCGGATAGCGTGCCGTCCGCCATAGCGGGTTCATAAACCAAACCGATATCTGCCTCTTGAGCGGCTTGATGAATGAATTTCGCCGAGCCGCGTGAACTGGTCTCCTCGTCTCCCGTTATCAGTAGATCCCAACCCACTGTCGGTGCGACTGCAGATTCCTCAAAAAGCCGCAGCGCTTCATATATGACCAAAAGACCGCCCTTCATATCGGCGACCCCGGGACCGTTCAGAGTGTTTTTATCCAACCATTGGCATTTTTGAAAGGAACTGTCGATCGCAAATACCGTATCCATATGACCAACTAACAAGACACGCTTTTTCAGCTCAGGACGCTTTCTGAAATAGAGCATGTTGCCGACCTTGATCTCAATGTTATTGCCTTGTTCATCGACTTCTCGAACGGCTTCCGGTGAGATCTCCTGAGTTTTATCAGCGAGGGGCGAAAACAAGGAAGTGATTTCTTCACACATCCTATTGAGGCCCTCGAGATTGTCAGAGCCCGAATTTATATCGCACCAGGCGATTAAGCGCTCTATCTGAGCTGCATACCGAGACCGCAAAAGCTCGCGAGATGATTGATTAGTAGCCAGTTGCATTAGATTGACTTGGCCGCCTCTTGCAGTTTTTCTGAAGCTTCTTGCAGCTCCGCATCGGAAATATTTAATGGTGGCAAAAAGCGCGTCATATTGCCTCCAGCTTTACCAACCACTAGGTGTTGGTTCAGGCAGGCTCTGCTGAACACTGCATTTTCTATCTTGCAGCTCAGTCCGAGCATCAGTCCAGCGCCGCTCACGGCTGAGAATAGATCCGGGAAGTCACTACAGAGTTGCTCAAGGGTTGATCGAAGCTGCAGCCCTCGTGCTTTTACATGCTCGAGTAAAGCTGGTTCAAGCAATAGATCCAATACGGCATTACCAACAGCGCCTGCCAGAGGGTTGCCACCAAAGGTTGTACCGTGGGAGCCGGGCTGCATAACGTCGCCCACTTCGGCTGTTGTCAGGCAGGCACCGATAGGGAATCCGCCGCCCAAACCCTTGGCAAGCGCCATCACATCTGGAGTAATACCGTAATTTTGATGGGCAAAAAAAGCGCCGGTTCGACCAATCCCACACTGAACTTCATCAAACATCAACAGAGCACCCGACTCATCGCAGATTTCGCGTAGGCCCTGCAGGAATTCCTGGCTGGCAGGTGTTACGCCACCTTCACCGCGCACTGGTTCCACAATGATTCCGGCTATTTCGTCGCTCATAGCAGCGCGAACCGCATTCAAGTCCTCCCAATCCAGCTGGGTAAAGCCCAAATCGTTTGGCAGAAAGCCTTTGATATGTAGTGGATTCCCGGACGCTGCAATGGTGGCAGTAGTTCGCCCGTGAAAGGATCCCTTAAAGGCTAAAATACGGGTTTTGTTGGCATTGCCCTGTTCGAACTGATAGCGACGCATACTCTTTATGCCGGCTTCGGCAGCTTCAGCTCCCGAGTTGGCAAAGAACACCCGTTCTGCGAAACATAATTCGGTGAGTCGATCAGCCAGCCGCTCAGCCTGAGGTATGCGGAACAGGTTGGAGATATGCCAGAGCTGCTCCGATTGATCCTTAAGCGCATCTACCAGATGGGGATGGCAATTGCCGAAGGAGTTAACGGCGATGCCAGCCAGCAGGTCGAGATAGGCTTGGTTATCTTCTGTATAAAGATAGGAACCCTGACCCCTTGTAAATACTAGTTCGGCCGGGGGTGCATAGGTAGGAAATAATGACTCTCTCAATTCAATTACTCACAAGAATAAGTGTTGCGCTAGCCTAGCAACTAAAGCTCAGAAAGAGATTGCGATTATTTGCAGATAGCCAAAGCCATCGACAAATTTGTTTTTTAATACCGAATTAAATTCGGTTTTTTCTGAAAACCGCTGGAAAACTTGGCTATCTTCATTGGTGAATGAGTCTTTTGGTGTCAATATTGACCTTTGCATGCTTAGGAAAAGAAGCTTTGAGCGAAGAACCACTTAAATTTGATCGTATCGACCTTAAGATCCTGCAGTCTTTGCAAAAGCAGGGGCGCATTACCAATCAAAATTTGGCTGAATTGGTGAATCTTTCCCCGAGCTCCTGTCTGCATAGAGTTCGCCGACTGGAAGAAGCAAATATTATTCAGTCCTATCAGGCAAATTTAAAACTATCCAGCCTGTGCCGAAGTATCACTTGCATTGCAACGGTCACTCTCAGTAACCATACGCAGGAAGATTTTCACGCTTTCGAGAAGCTTACATTGAGTATCCCTGAGGTAATCGAAAGCCAAACTGTCTCTGGAGGCTTTGATTTCTTTCTTAAAGTAGTTGCTGGAGATATGGCGAGCTATCTAGAGCTTACCAATCAGTTGATTCAAGGAATGTCCTGTGGGGTTAATATCAATACCCATGTCGTTATGAAAGAAATCAAACCTTTCCATGGTTATCCAATAGAAAGGTTGGTCTAGTTGACAGGCTATAGAATGCCCTTCGGTTTTCGGCTAGATCAGCATATATTTGCCCTTGTGGTTGTTAATGCTTTGCAATATCTACAATCTTTGTTCGTTTTTTGGCGTGCAATTTTGTTTTATTTGGAGCAGTATCAGTGACATATGGAGTCCTAAGGGTGGCCGCAAAATTTTATTTTGTATTTTTGCGTCAGTCTGAAACTTCTTTGAAAAATTCGTATAAAACGAAACATTCTTTATAAGGGCTATTCCGTTGTTTTTGTGACTTCGGATTTTTGTGGGAAAATTTGCGACTTTTATGTCGTTCGGACCAATTTTTATTGCAGGGTAAAACTATGTCGAAACGTATGACTTTTAGGAAGAAACCAATAGCCTTAGCGATCGCTGCCTTATCGGCACCAGTAGCGACGCTAAATGTAACGCCAGCGGCAGCACAGGAAATCGAAGAGCTGATCGTAACGGCTACCAGACGGGCAACCAGTATTCAGGAGATCCCAATTAACATTGCTGCTCTAAGCGGCACTGAAATTGAGGAGCAGGGCATCAGTGATTTGACCGATCTCGCAAAGTGGGTACCGGGTCTGCATATTGTTGATCAGGGAGCCCGAGCCGGCGATATGATTATTGTTCGAGGGTTAAACCTTGAAAATACGGGATCTTCAGAGGGGATTGTAGACGGAGGCGGTACTGTTGCGACCTATTTTGGTGAGATCCCAATCTATATCGATATGAAGCTAAATGACCTGCAGCGGGTTGAAGCATTGTTAGGTCCTCAGGGGACTCTTTACGGTGCTGGCACCATGACAGGTGCAGTGCGATTTATTCCAAACAAACCGGAGTTTGATGAAACAACTTTAAGCTTCCGCGGTGATACCTACGCTGGAGCAGAAACTGACGGGCTGAGCAGCGATCTCGGATTTACCTATAACACCGGGCTTAGCGATACTTGGGCACTGCGCGTTAATGTCGATAAGGTCAGAGACGAAGGTTATATTGATTATGACTTCGTTGTTAGAGAGCCAGGTATCTCCAATCCAGATCCGGATTGGTCAGATCCAGCAGATATCGCTGCAAATCTTATGAGCGTCGAAGATGCGAACTGGGAAGAAACTCTTTCAGCCCGCATAGGCTTGCGCTGGAATCCCAATGATCTAACCGACGTCAATTTCACCTACGCTTTGCAAGATCAAGAAGTAGGCGGTCGTTCCATTTCCAGCCGTGAAGCATTGGCTTCTACTGGATTGGACATCGATCGTTACACTTCAGGCAAAAGAGTAGTGGAGCCTAATAATCGTGAAAACGAACTTTTTGCTCTGGAAATAGTTTCTGATCTCGGTTTTGCGGAACTGACCTCTGCGACGGGCTACTCCAAATATACAGAGTACGGACAGCGCGACCAGAACGATCTGTTGATTACTCTGGAATACAGCTACGAAGCCTTCCCTGAGTTTATTGCAATCACAAGAGAAGATGAGGAAGCCACTCGTCTTAACCAAGAGATTCGTCTAGTTTCCACTGGTGACGGCCCTCTTAGCTGGATTGGCGGTGCTTTCTATAACAGTTTAGAGAGTGACGGTGTCAGTAAGGAATTTGTTCCCGGACTACCGGAATGGGCTGTTGCCAACTTTGGTGGAATCCAGGATCGTCCAGATAATCTGGAGTACATCAGCCAAGATATCGAGGAACTTACCGAAACGGCTATATTCGGAGAGATCACTTACGAAATTGATGATCGATGGGACGTCACCTTTGGTGGTCGCTACTACACCTACGATATTACTAATGAAAGTGCGATTGATTTCCCCTTCCTCTTTACAACTTACACTGGGGACTACGGTCCGGATGAAATCAATCTCGCTTTTGATAGCTTCTCCCAGGATGATTCGGGCACATTATTTAAGCTGAATACTTCCTATGATTTCACCGATGACTTTATGGCTTACTTTACCTTCAGTGAAGGCTATCGAATTGGTGGAACCAATGGCTTGGGGCTCTGTCCTGATCAGAATTCAACAACTCAGAATGCTTGCGCCCTAACAAACGAGTTTGCCTACGATCCTGATTCAACCAAAAACTATGAGATTGGTGTTCACAGCGATTGGTTTGATGGTGATCTGATCCTAAACGGTGCTATATATCAGGTGGATTGGGACAAACCACAGCTTGGATCAGCCTCTGTAAATGCCAATATACCGATTACCAAAAATGGTGAGGGTGCTCAGGCAACCGGAGTTGAAATCAACTACAAATGGCAATTGACCGAGGCCCTTAGCATGCGCGGTAGTATGTCCATTAATAATGCTGAGTTAACGGATGATGCCCCAGATCTATTGCGTACTCTGGAAGGAACTCCTACGCCTTATTCAACAGGTTTCGCTGATGGTATAGACGGGGATCGCCTGCCTGGATCACCTGAAAGACAAAGCACGCTTTTCTTGTCTTATCAGTCTGAGGTGATGGACGGCACGGCCTTGAAATTGGACTATGGCTTTAGCACTTCATCCGATGTGATAACTAAAACTGGCCTGCGAGCTGGTGGCCAGGAATTGGCAGGATATGCACTGCACAACGCCTCGGCGAGTTTGCAGAAGGACAATTGGACTGCCACTCTATACGTCAACAACCTGACTAATGAATATGTTGAAACAGCGGCGATCTCTAGCCGAGGATATATTTCCGAAGTCGCAGATATTAATGGCGATCCGGTCATTGTTCGAAGCTATGCTGTAAACGTATTACCGCCCAGAACCATCGGGCTGCGTTTTAGCTATGATTTTGATCTCTAAGTAGCTCAATATCTAAAATAAGGGAATGGGTTTGCGCCCGTTCCCTTTTTTTTGGATTTATATATGCCTAGTCATTCGAATTTAAAGCAACTTTATCAGCAGGCGGAGCAATCTCTGGCGCGTCGGGATTTCCAAAGTTGCCACCAATCCGCCATGCAGATACTTCAGGCGCAGCCAGACTTCGCTCCCGCATTTTATCTAATGGCGGTTATTGCCAGCGAACATGAGAACTATGCAAAGGCTATTGATGTAGTTCAGCGCGCGTTAAATTTGGATTCTTCCAATCCCGACTTTTATGCGCTGCTAGCAAAGTGCGAATTGATATTGAATCACCAAGATAGAGCGCGCAAGGCGGTGGACAAAGCGCTATCGCTGAACCTAGATAAGGCGACAACGCTTGATACTCTGGGAGTAACTTTAAGTCGTTTGGGTGAACACGAGCAGGCGATCAAGTTGTTCCAGCGCGTTGCGGAATTACAGCCCATGGTAGCCGAGCACCACTACAACCTAGCCGCTTCGCAACAGTTTATCGGAGATTTTGACGCTGCAGAACAATCGCTTGAGACAGCGATACGGCTGAAGCCGGATTATTCTCGAGCGCACTCTTCGCTTTCGCAGCTGCGAAAACAAAGCCAAAATTCTAACCATATTGATCGTTTACGCACACAGTTTGGTGTTGCGGATAAAGCGGAGAAGGTTGATGCAAAATTACATTTTGGCCACGCGCTGGCCAAGGAATATGAAGATTTAGGCGAGGCCGAACAGAGTTTTGATTGGTTAAATCGCGCCAAGCAATCAAAGTTGACCCAGATCGGCTATGACTTCCAAACCGACAAAAACCTATTTACCACAATGTCGGATTTGCTTGATGCCAATAATCCAGAGGCATCCTCTGGGTCGGAATCAAGGGAGCCTATATTTATTGTTGGTATGCCGCGCACCGGTACCACTTTGGTGGAGAGAATTGTTTCCAGTAACCCCAATGTATTTGCCGCTGGTGAGCTGACAAATTTTGCATTGTTGCTGAAACGACGATTAAACACCGAGTCGCCTCTGGTGCTGGATTCAGAAACGCTGCGACAGGGGTACAGTGCAGATTTATCGGGCTTAGGCGACGAATATGTCGAGAGTACCCGTCCAAGGACAGGGCATACCAAGCACTTTATCGACAAAATGCCGCTAAACGTTTTTTATGTTCCGCATATTCTAAAAGCATTACCCAAAGCTAAAGTGGTATGCATTTTGCGCAACCCGATGGATACCTGCCTGAGTAACTACCGGCAGTTGTTCTCAACCAAATATCCATATTACAACTACGCCTATGATTTGGAGTCCACCGCAAAGTATGTAGTCGGTTTTAATAGATTGGCGCAAAAACTATCGGAAAACATGGGCAGCAATTTTGTCACTCTAAGATACGATGACTTGATCCAAGATCCGGAGAATAGGGCTAGTCAGCTAATGAATTCTTTGGATTTAGACTTTGATCCTGATTACCTAAATTTCCACGAAAAAAATACAACACCTGTTTCTACGGCGAGTTCGGTTCAAGTCCGTAAGCCCATTTACAGTTCTTCCGTTGGGCGCTGGAAAAAGTATGGTGAGTTATTGCAGCCGGCCGCAGATATTTTTGCAGCGGCAAAGCTGGATTACTGAACACTCCCTGCTTATGGCGCTTTGTAAATTTCGCCTTCTTTCATAACAAAGTTTACTGCTTCCATCAGGGTTATATCCTCTAGAGGATTGCCAGACACGGCGATAATATCCGCGGACAAACCCACCTGTATTGACCCAAAACTGTCTTGTTGTTTTAGTAAAGTGGCGGCATTTATAGAGGCCGCTTGGAAGGCTTCCATTGGTTCCATGCCAAATTGCACCATACGAGATAACTGTTTCAGGTTATCCCCGTGCGGATAAACGCCCGCATCGGTACCCATCACCATATTCACCCCAGCTTCATAAGCTTTAGTAAAATTTTCTCGTTGAACGGCACCGACAGTGCGCTCTTTATCGAGGCTCTCTTGCAAGATGCCGGCAGCTTCACCTTCACTGAGAATATATTCGGTTACATAGATATCCATGGACAGATAAGTGCCATTGCGGCGCGCCATACGAATACCTTCATCGTCGATAAAACTGGCGTGCTCTATCGAATCCACTCCAGCTCTAATCGCATCGTTAATACCAGAGGTACCGTGAGCATGGGCGGCAACAACAATTCCAAATCGGTGAGCCTCATCGACCAGAGCTTCCATCTCTTCTAGTGTGTATTGCTGAACACCCACCTCGGTGCCTTTGGATAAAACACCACCGGTAGCGCAGAACTTAATCACATCCGCGCCAAATTTAAGGTTTTCACGAACTTGTTGGCGCACTGCCCAAGGCCCATCAGCTACTCCCACACCGGCCAAGTCGTGCTCCTGAGGTAGTAAATTGAGATCACAGTGACCACCTGTAATTCCGAGAGAGGGGCCTGCGGCAAATATCCTTGGGCCGATCACGTCACCTTCATTTATGGCATCCCTCAAAGCGATATCTTCGTGCCCGCCCCAGTTTGCTCCTAGATTGCGAACCGTGGTCACTCCCGCTAGAAGAGTGGCGCGAGCGTTTTTTACACCAGTTATTGCTCTTCGAGCCGTTGACCGCTCAAGTCTGCGGTAGCCATGCACCTCGGCATCGTTGTTTAGATGCACATGCATGTCGATCATGCCGGGCATTAAGGTATGTCCGGACAAATCGATAATTTCGGCGCCAGCTGGAATCTGAGTATTTTCGCTGGTTCCAATCGCTGTAATTAGGCCCCCGCTGATTTGGATAACCGGGTTGAGAATACTTTCCTCTTCAACCACATCAATCATGCGATCAGCGACAAGATAGATTGATTGAGAATATGCGGTAGCAGATAGACTGAGCGAAATTAATAGCAAATATAGATGACGCACTTGAGATTCCTTCGACGGGAGATAGAAGCGAGATAAGACTCTATCTGCTAGGTTCCGAGCACTCAAGGTGAATAGAACTTCGCCATAACAAACAAAATATAGTTGTTTAAATTCCAGTTATATCAGAATTTTCTAGTAAACCGGTACTCGGAGTAGGGGTGATAGGAGTCTTCCATGGCTCGCTTAGGGCCTTTTACAAACCCAAATTTTTCAAAGAATCTGTGCGCTCTAACAAAGCGAACATCCGACCAAAACTCGACTTCATCTGCACCGAGTTCGATAGCTGTTTTTAACCCCCATTCAAAGAGAATATCTCCAGCACCGCATCCTCTTTTGTCGCTGCGCACGTAGAGCCGCTTGAAGGTGAATTTGTCTGCTTCAACTCGTTTTACGGCGTGGCAGCCTATGATCTCGGCATCGAGCTCAACGACCACAAAGGCTGCGTCGGGAAGCTGATAGTGATATTCGATATCAGTTAGATCAGACTCGGCGCCCTCCAGACAAATACGATCGCCGTACTCCTGATAGGTGTCGTCAATAATTTGGATTAGCTGTTCGCTATCAGTATTTATTGCGGGTCGAATAATCATTGGCATGCTGTTGCGGAAGACTATGCTCTATTATCTCTAGTGAATGTGGTCATAGCCAATGTTGATTGAATGAGGTCTGTTTGAATTTTCCTGCGGTAAAAATTGAGTCTGGTCATTTGGCCAAACTTGCGGTGCCGGTTGTGATGAGCCAACTCGCTTTGATGGGTATGGGCGTAACTGATGTCATTGTGGCAGGTAGATCCGGTACCGAGCAGTTAGCCGGCATGACCTTGGGCAACAATCTCTGGAACCTGGTTGCCTATTTTTTCTTTGGTATCGGTCTGGCGGCTCAACCTCTCATTGGACACGCATTCGGGGCCGGTGACCGCCGTGCTATTAGAAGGCAATTTCAGCAGGCGATCTACGCGGCCATCGCAACAGGATTGATTTGTTTTGCCTGTGTGCAGCTTATGGCGCAAATTCTGCTGAGTATGGGATATGAGCCAGCGTTGGCCAGCATCGGGTCGAGCTATATGCAGGTAATGGCCTTTGGGGGAATGGCAATGACTCTGCTGCCCGTATTACGCTCAACTCTAGAAGCCATGAGTCAGACGATGGTAGTTACCAGGGTGCTGTTGGTCGCCTTTTTAATCAATATTCCTTTGGACTTTATCTTGGTATTTGGATTTGGGCCAATTCCAGAGATGGGCAGTGTGGGTTGTGCATGGGCGAGCCTGATTGTGCTGTGGGCTGTTATTTTTTGGCTTTCTATCTTGCTTGGATCAAGATCTAGAAATCGTCACCTGCGTCTGCTCAAAAGCTTCGCCAAGCCGGACTTGGCTATTATTAAAGAAAACCTAAAATTGGGGTTACCTATAGGTTTTACCGTGCTGATTGAGCTGGGTCTTTTTGTAACCGCCGCAATGATGATTGGTTATTTTGGCGCGGTGTCCACCGCTGCCCATTCGGTTGCTCTCAGTGCTGCATCGGTTTGTTATATGTTCTATATGGGGCTGGGGCAGGCAATAGTAATTAGAGCATCGCAGCTTTTGGGTGGAGGATTTCCGGAAAAAGCTTGGTACAGCATCCGTGTAGGGGTAGCCCTTACTGCCTCTCTAGCGATATTAATTTCTGTTTCCATTCTGCTGCTGCGATCCTATATACCGGGGCTTTATTCAAGTGATATAGAAGTCATTGAGCTTGCCTCAATCCTGTTGGTTTGGGCAGCAGTATTCCAGCTTGGGGATTCTCTTCAGTGCGTGGGTATGTACGGGCTGAGAGCCTACAAGGACACGGTAACTCCCTTAAAGTACCAGTTTATTTCTTTCTGGCTTATTGGTTTGCCCATAGGTTATCTGCTGGCGACCAATGCCACGTCACTTTTCTATGGGCCACAGGGTTATTGGATAGGCATGTGCTCCGGATTAATCATATCCGCACTGCTAATGAGTCGGCAGCTTTGGCTGAAGGGGTCCAGAACAAAACCATTGGAGGCGCGTGCCTAGCGAACACCATGCATGCCTTTCTTCAGCAAGGGTGCCAATGCAAATAGAAGAACCGCGATACCTATGGCTAGCCAACCGACCCGCGAGTAAACTTCCAGAATCAGTTCAGTGCTGGCACCATCTCCTTCAAGTCCGCCACTTGTAGCGGCAGCAATCAGCGAAGCAATGTAGTTGGCGCCTGCGCTAGCCAAAAACCAGACGCCCATCATCATGCTGACAATGCGGCGCACCGAAAGCTTGGTAATCATCGACAAGCCAACAGGGGAGAGACAGAGTTCGCCCATTGTGTGCAGCCAATAAATAAGGAATATCCAGATAAGGGGTACTAGACCATCCCCCGCAGTTGTTCCACCTAATACTAAAGCGAGAAAACCCAGTCCAACTAAAAAGATGCCTATGGCAAACTTTTGCGGTGTGCTGGGTTCAATACCTTTGGCTGCCAATCGGGGCCACAGCATGCTGACAAAGGGGGCAAACATAAATATAAAGGCGGCGTTTATGGACTGGAACATGGAGGCTGGTACTTCCCAGCCAAACATATGTCGATCAACCGCCCGGTCGGTAAAGATATTTAGTGAAGAGCCGGCCTGTTCAAATAAGGCCCAAAAAATAACGCTAAATATGATAAGTGCTGTGGCCACTCCTAAGCGGTCTCGTTCGATAGGAGTGCACTTGGTGAAGGCGTAGATAACAATAACCAAGATGGCGAGTATGCCGGTCATTCCAAGCATCCCACCCACAACTGCTTGGTGCTGAACCAACTGCCACGCGGCGATTATCATGAGGATGGCGCTAAGATAAATCAGTTTCTCACGTGTAATTCCCAGGGCTGTTTTTTCGTACAGAAGTTCAGGGTTGGTGGGTTCGGCGGCCCCATGAAAGTGAACTTGGCCACGCATAAAAATCAACAGGCCAAACAGCATGCCAATGCCCGCAAGTCCGAAACCGTAGGCCCACCCATAGGTTTGTCCCAGCCAGCCGCACAGCAGCGATGAGCTGAAAGCCCCCATGTTGATGCCCATATAGAAGATAGTAAAACCGCCATCCCGTCGCGGATCATTCTGTGGGTAGAGCTCTCCAACAATGGTGGAAATGTTGGGTTTTAAAAAACCAACGCCGACAATAATCAGCGCCAGTGACAGATAAAAAACCTGGGTAAAAAATGGATTCCGGATAACTTCTCCGTCCACCATTTCAGCGCCGGGGCCTTCGAATGCCATACCAAAGTGCCCCAATACAAGCAGTATTGCGCCGAAGGTAACGGCCTTGCCCATGCCTAAATATTTGTCGGCAAGAGCTCCACCGATAACGGGCGCCATATAGACCAATGAGGTATAGGCCCCGTAAATTAGGAAAGCATTGCTGTCACTAAAAAGAAAATGCTGAGTGAGATAGAAAACCAGCAGGGCACGCATGCCGTAGTAGGAAAATCTTTCCCACATCTCTGTTAAAAAACAAAAATATAAACCTTTGGGATGTCCGAACCAATGTTCGTCCAGATGTGCCGGTGCAGCGGTTTGCGATTCCATAAAATAAGTCTCTTTGCTTGGTCTCTTTTTAACAGAGGCCAAAGTTCAATACTAGCCCCATGACTCCTGTCAGAGGGCATAATAGGACTAACATATGTGAATTCTCTTCTATGTTAAAAAAGCGCAAAAAATTTGCCCAAGTTTTTATGGGTGTTGGCAAAAGGTGGTTTGATAAGGACGGACCTGGCAAGGCAGCGGCCGTGTCTTTCTATACGCTTTTTTCAGCTGCGCCGTTGCTGTTTTTCTCTCTCCTGCTGGCTGAAGGCTTTATCGGCACCGAGCAGGCTAAGAGCAGCGCGGTAGCATGGCTGGGGGGCTTTATTTCGGAAGTTGATGCCTCTGACCTGGTGGATCTAATCCATTTGCAGGTTTGGCAGGGGAATACGCTTTTCAGCACTCTGGTTTTTGCTGCAATTCTGCTCTGGGCAACTTCTCAGGTATTTGTGAGGTTGCGCTTGGGAATACGGGATTTTTTTGATGAGCAGGCCGAGTCTGCGGTGGCGGCCTTCAAGCGCAGTTTGATGGGTAGGGCGGTTGGTTTGGGATTGTCGGTTTTGCTGGGAATATTGGCGGCTGCGGGTTTTGTTATTGTTTCGGTATTGCCCTCCTTCAGCGGATTTCTTGAGCTGAACCAATGGTGGTCAAACCCTCTGTTTCGCAACACATGGCCTGCTTTGCTATTAACCATGGGCGGTGTGCTGCTTATTCGATGGATTCCGGATGCTCCACCGGGATGGTCGGCGACTCTGCGCGCTTCCAGTTTTATGTTGGTAGCCTATACATCTGGTCGATTGCTGCTGGAGATCTATATGCAGAATAGCGCCCTTGCCAGCGCATACGGCGCTGCTAGTGCGCTAGTGGTTTTTTTGGTGTGGATTTATTTCGCCGCGCAAGTTTTTTTCTTTGCGGTCGCTTTGAGCGAAGAGCTAGAGCTGGCAGCTAGCTAAGACCCGCTTAAGCTCATGGTATAGGCGGTTAGCAGATTGATTTGTTGAACTGACAATAGCTGCTCCTGAGAGGGACACTCGGCAGTGCGGCCATTTGCAATACTTTGTCTCAGGGTGATCATATTGCCACCCCATTGCCAATGCTCGTCGGTTAGATTTGGTCCGAGGTTGGCAATGCCTGTTCCATCATCCGCGTGGCAAATAACGCAGTGTTGGTCATATAGTTCTTTTCCAGAAGCTTCACTGGCGCCCAATTCATCACTGCTTGCCAGCGCTTCCACGTAAGAAACCAAAAGCCCGAGCTCTACTTCGCCAATGACGTCGCTAAATTTGGGCATCACGCCAGTGCGACCTTGGCTAATTGTTTGCCTGATGGATTCTTCAGTACCTTCAAATAGCCAAAAAGCGTCGGTTAAATCGGGAACGCCCATACGCCCCTTTGCATCAGCCTGATGGCAAGAGGTGCAATTCTCAGAAAATAGCCATGCAGCCACCTCCATGGATTGAGCATCTGCTTGAATCTGTTCAATACCCATGTTTGCCGCAGCTTGGTAAATAGTGTCGAGTTGAGATTCGTCCAAATTCAATTCAATTTTTGGTGAATCTGAGGAGCTACAACCGTTAAAAGCTATAAGTATCAGGCAGATAGAGAGCAGGCGGAACGTTGATATATGTATTTTTTTCATTTGGTTCTAATTCTGAGGTCGAGTGAGCCGCTTCGGGTTTTTATCTTTGGCGCTATTCTAATGGGATCGTGCAATCTATCAAGAAAGGCATCAGGAGTTGATGCCGCTTCGGCATATCTATTTGCCCACCGAGCCCAGTTTTGCGGATTAAGGCTCAGCATAGGTTTTGCAACAGTTTTGGTGAATGATTCTGTTACAATCCGCGTTTTTTTACGGGATCAAAGATGACTTCTGCTGCCGTTACCGGATGGGGCAAATGCCTACCACCCGCAATTGTCACAAACGATGATCTTGCTACTTTTCTGGATACATCAGACGAGTGGATCACCAGTCGTACCGGCATGAAAGAGCGTCGCATATCCCATGTCGGCGTCTCCGAACTTGCTTACGTTGCCGCTTCACGTGCTTTGGCCGCGGCTAACCTGAATCCAAAAGACCTTGAATTGGTGGTGCTGGCATCCTGTACCTTTGATTCTATGCTGCCGAATACCTCTTCAAAAGTTCAATACAAGCTCGGTGCAAAAAACGCTGCCTGTTATGACATCAATACCGCATGTACTGGCTTTATGTATGCGCTTTCCACTGCCAACGCCATGATTAAAACTGGCGTAGTGAAGAACGCCGTGATTATTGGTGCCGAGACCATGTCGCAACCCGTGCCCTGGATGGATAGATCGATCTCTGTGCTTTTTGGAGACGGGGCTGCAGCTTGGGTATTGGAGGCATCTGAGGACGGCTCTGGTGTTTTGGCTGAGCGATTGGGTTGTATTGCCGAGGCCAGAGATATTTTGTCAATTGAATATGGTTTCACACCTCCGGGCCAGCCCCGCGAAGACCTCTGTCATTGGAATTTCCAAGGCCAGGATATTTTTAAAAAAGCTGTAAATGCTATGTCTAAAGCCTCGGCAGAAGTGCTTAAGGAAGCAGGTATAAAAGCCTCTGATGTTGATCTCTGTGTTCCCCATCAGGCTAATAAACGCATCATCGATGCAGTTGCCAAAAAAGTAGGCATCGCTCCAGAAAAAGCCTTTGTGAATGTACATCGTTACGGCAATGTTTCGTCCGCAACGGTTCCTGTTGCCCTAACCGAGGCTCTTGAAGAGAATCGCATGACACCGGGAGCCTATGTGCTAATGCCAGCCTTTGGCGCCGGATTGACCTGGTCGGCGACCCTGATGAAATGGGGCGAGCGTACATTGCCTTACAAGCATTCCAAAGTGGAGCTGCCACCCTGTCACGATTCAGGTCTGGAGTTGATTCACAAGATAATGGCGGATCGCGGAGAACCTCTGCCGACTCGGCCTTAACTCGTTTCGCGAGATAATTATGGAATTGCCATTCCGTGTGGTTCCGGTCACTGCTTATCAGCAGAATTGCACTGTTGTTAAATGCCCGGAGAGTGGTGATATCGCCATTATTGATCCAGGCGGCGAGCTGGATAAAATTCAAACAGCCATCGAAGATCTGGGTGGCACTGCCAAGAAAATTCTTTTAACCCACGGTCATCTCGATCATGTGGGTGGAACTCTGCCGCTATCAAAATTGTTGGATCTGCCCATTATCGGGCCGCACAAGGACGATGAATTCTGGATCCAGCAATTGCCCATGCAGGCACAGATGTTGGGACTGCCTCCGGTGCAAAGTTTTGAGCCGGATCAGTGGCTGAAAGATGGTGATGAAATTAGTTTGGGTAAGCTGAAATTTGAAGTGATTCACTGCCCGGGTCATACGCCAGGGCATGTGGTTTTATTTTGTCGAGAGCATCTTTGGGCACAGGTGGGTGATGTTATTTTTCAGGGTTCTATCGGCCGCACTGATTTTCCGCGCAGTAATCATCAGCAGCTGCTCAATTCGATTCGCGACAAACTTTTTCCACTTGGCGACGAAATTCAATTTGTTCCGGGTCATGGTCCTATGTCGACCTTCGGCAGAGAGCGTCAATCCAATCCCTTTGTTGGCGATCGAGCCATGGGTGTATCCCAGTAGTTCTAGCTAAGCAATTTGCTCCAATCAAAACTTCTGTCACCCAATACATAAAAGAATGGATTTAGGATGTCCGCTTTGGTGTTGTAGCGCAGTTCTTTTAAGTCGGTATCGAGAACTACACCACCGGCCGCCTCTACAACGGCTTGGGCTGCCGCGGTGTCCCACTCACTGGTTAGGGCCAGGCGCGGGTATATATCTGCTTCGCCTTCGGCAACCAAACAGAGTTTCAAAGAGCTACCCATAGATTTTCTTTCAACCGAACCAAAGTATTTTTCGAGTTTCGCCACACATTTTTCTACTGCCTCAGAACCGTGGCTGCGGCTAGCAACCACTCGAACCGGGCCCTGATTTTTTGAAGGAGCTTTCTGAATCTGAATTTTTTGTTCGCCCCCTGAGTCGATTTTGATAGCTCCCAGGCCGGTGGCGCCAGCGTAGGTGACACCGAGTACGGGCACATGGACGACACCCAATATAGGCACGCCATTTTCTATCAGTGCGACGTTTACGGTGAACTCGCCGTTGCGCTTGATAAATTCTTTGGTACCGTCCAGTGGATCGATGATCCAGTATCGGTGCCAACTCGAACGAGTGTCATAATCAGGCAGGCTGCCCTCTTCGGATAGCACGGGCACATCGCTGTCGATAGAGGCGAGTTGATCATGGAGTACATCGTGAGCAGCTTTATCGGCATCGGTGACTGGGCTGTTGTCGGCTTTAATTTCGGTATTGAAATTGGCATCGTCCTGATAGACGGTCAAGATAGCTTCACCAGCTGAGACGGATAGATCGACGATTCGATCTAGAAGTGACCGGCTAATATTCATGTAATCCTCGGAGGTCATGGCGGTATAAATCTGGCGAGCATTATATGCTATACCCGGATCCTAGGAACCATGCCCTACTGCGGACGGAGAAGAGATTGAGAGTAAATTCAGCATCAATAAATTGGGAGCATCTCGATACCATCTTGTTGGATTTGGACGGCACACTGCTGGATCTCCATTACGATAATTATTTTTGGTTGGACTATGTGCCTAAGCGCTGGGCTGAGCAGAAGGGGCGCACCGAAGAGGAATGTCGCCAGCATCTGCATCTGACCTACGATGAGATTCGCGGCACTCTGGATTGGTATTGCCTCGATTATTGGTCGGATCGATTGGGGTTAGATTTAGTTGCGCTGAAAAAGGAGGTGCTGGAAAAAATTTCCCTACGTCCAGATGCAGAGCGCTTTTTGGAGTTTTTGCAGAGCTTGGAAAAGAAAGTGATATTAGTTACCAATGGCCATCGCGATGGGTTGGAAATTAAGCTGGCAAAAACCGGTATCAGTTCTCTATTTAGTGAGATTGTTTCATCCCATGATTTTCAGGTTCCCAAGGAGCAACAATCTTTTTGGCAACAGCTTCAGCAGCAGCATCCATTCGAGCCGGAAAAAACCCTCTTTGTTGATGACAACGAATCGGTTTTGCAAAGTGCGCAGCTATTTGGCATTCAGCAGTTGTTACAGATCCTGCAACCAGATATGCAGCAGCCGGCGCGAACAGCTAAGCATTTCCCTGCCATTCAGCATTTTTCTGAAATTTTGGATTGAACAAAGAAATTGGTATACCTAAGTTGAGCAATAAAGTACGCCTCGACAAATGGCTTTGGGCTTGCCGGTTTTATAAAACCAGAGCTTTGGCAAAAAAAGAAATTGAAGGTGGCCGAGTCCAAGTCAATGGGCAAAAAGCCAAGTCCAGTAAGGAGCTATCTGGTGGTGAGCTGGTGTGTTACTGGAAGGGCTGGGACCAGTGCACAGTGGAAGTTTTGCAGCTTTCTGACCAAAGGCGCAGCGCAGCAGAGGTTGCTGCAAGATATCGGGAAACTGAAGCCAGTTTGGCTGAGCGCGAAAAGCGTGCTGCCGAGAGGCGAGCTCAGCCGCGATCCAATGTTTTTACAGAGAGTCGGCCGAACAAAAAACAGAGGCGTCAAATCCACCGATTTCAGCGCAAGATCAGTGACGACTAAATTGATCTTTTGTGCAGCAAAAACGGGGGTGTCCGCAGCGCCTATCTTCGAGTTATAATTCGTCGGGCACCCACCTTTCATTTTGTGGGTTTTTTTCATTTTGTGGGTTTTAGTGTAATAAAAGACCACAATTTCGATTCGAATAATAATATGACGATTGAGAAAGTTACGGCGCACCTAGAGTCTCTGGGTATAACAGATATTGCCGAATTAATTTACAACCCTACCTATGATCGACTTTATCAAGATGAGCTAGATCCTCAGCTAGAGGGCTATGAAAAGGGCTATTTATCGGAGAGCGGCGCTGTAAACGTTTTCACCGGTGAATACACGGGGCGATCACCCAAAGATAAATATATCGTCAAAGACGACACCACAAGAGACACACTCTGGTGGACCGGCGAAGGAGCCAAGAACGACAACAAACCTCTTAACCAAGAGGTTTGGAATGAGCTGAAGGTGAAGGTGGCTGACGGCTTGTCTGGTAAAAAGCTCTATGTGGTTGACGGTTTCTGCGGTGCCAATATGGATACCTGCTTACGCGTCCGATTTGTTATGGAAGTTGCGTGGCAAGCGCACTTTGTTAAAAATATGTTTTTGCGGCCAACAGCTGAGCAGCTCGAAAATTTTGAGCCAGACTTTGTTGTTATCAATGGTTCCAAAACCAGTAATCCGGACTTCGAACGTCATGGCATGAATTCCGAGACCTTTATCGCCTTCAACCTCACTGAGCGGACTCAATTGATCGGTGGCACTTGGTACGGCGGCGAGATGAAGAAGGGCATGTTCTCGGTTATGAATTACCTATTACCCCTGCAGGGAATGGCTTCCATGCATTGCTCCGCAAATCAAGGGGAAGAGGGTGACGTTGCCATCTTCTTTGGCCTTTCCGGGACAGGTAAAACAACACTTTCGGCAGATCCAAAACGCGCCCTGATCGGTGACGACGAACACGGTTGGGACGACGACGGAGTATTTAATTTTGAAGGTGGTTGTTACGCCAAGACTATTGATCTAGATGCGGAAAAAGAACCAGATATCTTTGCAGCGATTCGTCGAGATGCACTGCTCGAGAATGTCACCATCGATGACAACGGCACGCTCGACTACACCGACAACTCGGTGACCGAGAATACGCGGGTGTCCTATCCTATCTATCATATTGAAAATATTGTTAAACCCGTTTCAAAAGGCGGCCATGCGCAGAAAGTGATCTTTTTGACGGCTGATGCTTTTGGGGTTATGCCTCCCGTTTCTAAACTCACCGACGACCAGGCAAAGTATCATTTCCTATCGGGCTTTACAGCCAAGCTGGCTGGAACTGAACGTGGTATCACCGAACCCACTCCAGCATTTTCTGCCTGTTATGGCGCGGCTTTTCTATTGCTGCATCCAACTCAGTACGCTGAAGTTCTAGCCAAGCGCATGAATGCGGTTGGTGCCAAAGCCTATCTGGTGAATACCGGCTGGAACGGCACGGGTAAGCGCATTTCTCTTCCAGAAACGCGAGCCATTATTGATGCCATTCTGGATGGATCTATTGAAGATGCGCCCTCGGCGACGGTGCCCATTTTTAATGTGGAAATTCCGACGGAGTTGCCGGGTGTTAATAGCGGTATTCTGGATCCGCGCAGCACCTACGGCAGCCCCGCAGACTGGCAACAAAAGGCGGAGAAATTGGCGGCTCTGTTTATCGACAACTTCGATAAATTTACAGACACTGCCGAGGGTGAAGCTTTGGTTGCGGCGGGTCCGCAACTAGGCTGAGTACCGACTATCCAGCACAGGAGGGGCGCTTTATGCGCCCCTTTTTATTAGTCGGTTTATTTTGATTCTGCTTTCCTCGCTAATGGAATACAGACAAGGAACCATAACCAGGGTGACCAGAGTGGCTGCGATTACACCCCAGCTGAGAGAGGTTGCCATAGGAATCAAAAACTGCGCCTGAGTACTCTTTTCCAGCATTAGCGGAGTAAGGCCAGCAAAGGTAGTTGCTGAAGTCAGGAAGATTGGACGGAATCGGTCTCGGCCTGCTTGAATAATACTATGGGTGGCTGAGAAACCCTGAGCCCTTAACTTGTTGGCGCGGTCAATCAGTACCAGAGTATCGTTCACAATCACTCCCGCTGCTGCCAGCACCCCCATTAAAGAGAGCAGGCTTAGTGTTTGTCCTGTCAGCATGTGCCCTACTACTGCGCCAGCAAAACCAAAGGGAATGGCGGCAAGAATAATCAGCGGTTGTGATAGGGAGCGAAACTGAATCGCCAGTAGGCCGTAAATAACCAGTAACGCCAAAGAACCCTGGCGGATAATTTCCGATACAAATTCCTGATTTTCCAATTGCGCGCCGTCGAGCGCGACGCGGGCGTTGGGGAACATACTCTGGAAATCGGTCAAATGCTCGTCAAAAAAAGCCGTGACTATAGCGCCGGCATTTTGGTTGCCCACTTTGTTGTAGTCGGCCTCAACCGTAATCGAGGAGTTGCCATCGATACGGGTAATGCTTGAATAGCCTTCAACAAATCGTGTTTCAGCCAAACTGTTAAAGGGTACCTCTCGCTGGTCGGCGGTTCGGATAAGTAGATCATCAAGCAATTGAGTCGAGGATCTTTCTTGTTCGGGATATCTCAGCATTACCCGAACGTCTTCGCGAAAACGTGGGATGCGCTGTATCTCCTCTCCATAAAACACCTGGCGCATTTGCTGTGCCAACAGAGCCGGTGACGCCCCCAGTATGGCGGCCAGACTGGTTGGCGAGATCTCCATTTCTGGTCGACCGGCATTGAGCGTATCCTGAACATTGTAGATACCGTCGTAACCAGCCAGCTTTTCAGCTACCCAATCCGCGGCCACCCTGAGCTCGTCGAGACTTCGACCTTCCAGTCGCAGTTCGATATCAGCACTGCCACCAAATTCGATCGATCCAGAAAAAGTGAGGTCTTCTGCCTGAGGTATAGGGCCGACGGCATTCTGCCAGGCCTCAACAAATTCTGTGGAACCTACTTTTCTGGTTTCAGGTGAGGTCAATTCTGCAACTGCAGTAATTGAATTTCCGGCCCCGACGATAAAAAGGTCATTGAGCACCGCTTCGCCATATTCCTGCTCGATGGCAGCCGCTGCTGCATAGGCGGAGCTCTCTATATGATTTGAAATCTCTTCAATCTCACTGAAAGGAGTTCCGGCTGGCAGGCTTACTTGAGAGTCAATATATTCCAGCGGAACAGTGGGAAATTGCTCAGATTTCACCCACCCACCTGCATAGAGTGCAACGATCAAGGTAAATACCGAGAAAAACAGGGAGACTGTGAGCCCTCTGTGATGCAGACAGTAGCGCAGAAATGGCCTGTATTTGGTCACCAAAAAATAATCCAGACCATTACTAATAGCGGAGCGCAGATTTTGTAAAACTGGCAGGAAGCGACTTTTCTTTTCGGGCTTTAAATGTGAAAGGTGAGCCGGCAGTATCAGCAGAGATTCCACCAAAGAAAATGCCAATGCAATTATGGGTACGGTAGCGATTGGCACCATAAAAATAGCAAAGTCGCCCGGTAAAAATAGCATGGGCACAAAAACAATGATTGAAGTGGTTACCGCAAAAAATACGGGCGCTGCCATTTCCTTGGTGCCCATTTTTGCTGACTTCACACCCCAGGTTCCACGCGACTGCACGCGGTGAATATTCTCGCCAATGATAATGGCGTCATCGACCACGATGCCGAGCACCAAGATAAAGGCAAACATGGTGATCATGTTTATGGAGGAGCCAATTATCGGCAGTACAAAGAGTGTGCCGATAAAGGAGACAGCAATACCGACGCTTACCCAGCATGCCAGTGAAGGTCTTAAAAACAGTAATAGCAAGATAAACACCAAAACCAAACCACTCAGACCACTGCGCTGCAATGTCGCAAGTCGAGCTTTAAAGTAGTTTGAACCGTCTGCCCAGATATCGACCGTTACACCTTCCGGCGCCGTCGCGCTGCGAGACTCTACAAAGTCGTAGACTGCTTGACTGGTCTTTAGAACATCCGGGTTCTCCGTGACCATGACATCCAAAAAGGCGGCTCTTTTGCCGTTGAAGCGCACCAATTGCTCATCTTCGATAAAACCGTCGATAATCTCGGCAATATCACCCAATCTAATTCGACTGCCGTCAGCATTGGTAACCACCGGAATCTCGGCAAAATCTTCGCGGGTGTAGCCCTGCTCGCGCACCTGAATTTGAATATCACCGGTTTCGGTACGAATCAGTCCTCCGGCAACAGTAATGGAGTGGCTAGCGATTATTTGCGCTAGTGAATCGAGACTTAAACCGTAGGTCCTCAGTGTGTTTTCCGGCACCTCAATGGCCAGCTCATAGGGGCGGGTGCCCTGAATTTGCACCAGAGGAACATTGGGCACCTGCGATAACTCGTCCTTCATGGCCTCGGCGTATTCCTTGATCGAGGCTTCATCGGCATCACCGGAAATAGCTATGCCTATTACACGTTGCGAAAACCTCACTTCTTCGACGATGGATCGTTCAGTATCTGTCGGAAAGGTATTGATGGAATCGACACGGGATTTAACTGAGTTGAGTAGGCTTTCAAAGGAGAAACCGACGGAGGCTTCAATTCTGGCGACACCCTGGTTTAGTGATGCAATACAGCGGAGTTCAGCTATACCTTCCAGGCCTTCGAGAGCTTCCTCTATGCGGATACATATTTGTTGTTCAACTTCTCTTGGGCCGGCGCCGGGATAGGCAACGGATACACGAACGATGTCTCGATTAAAGCCGGGGAACATTTCCTTATCGATGCTGCTTAGGCCCGAGAGTCCGCCTATTAGCAGAAACATCATCAGCAAATTGGCCGCGATAGGGTTATCGGCGAACCAGTCGATCAACTGGTTCATATCAGTTTTCCAAAATTATCGGGGTTATTTCCTGCCCCGGGAATACCCAGAGTGGGCGATCGGTTACCACCAAATCACCATCCTCTAATCCGGACGCCAGAATTTTTCCGTCAGCGGCAGCAATTACATTTATTGCTTTTATGTTGAGTTCGTTGTCGTTTGCCACTAGAACCTGCTCGCGCTCGTACAGCGCTGACTGCGGTAGCCACATGGCTTGCTCGACGGCTTCACCTGCGAGTCGAACCTCAACAAACTGTCCGGGCGCTGGTGGCGCAAAATCAAACAAACTTTCATCCAGATCTACCAAAACCTCTGTCATTTGCGTCATCGCATCCATCAGCGGACTAACGTGCTGCAATACGCCCTCTAGGCTCACTGAATCGCGGCCTATCCGGTAACCAATCTGTACGGACATCTCATCAAGGTTTACTCGGCTGCGAGCCTGCCAACCGAGATCTGAAATCTCATTGGGCGTTAGCGAGACCTTTACCTGAACGCGAGCTGTGGAGTGAACATTGGCAATGGGTGTTCCGGCAGTGACAAACTGCCCGACATCAGCGAAACGAGCACTGATCACGCCATCAAAGGGTGCAACTATTCGAGTTCTTTGCAGGTTTAATTCTGCCTGCTCAAGGCTTAGTCGAGCAGCTTCCACCTGAGCTTTTGCAGAATTCAGCTGAGGTTCTCGCAAAAACAATGAATTGGCTTCGCTGTTACCCAAATCCTGCCATTGCCGTTTTGCTTGATCCGATAGCCCCTGTTCTGTCGCCAGCAGCTGCTGCGAAGAGGCCAAGGATGCCTGACTCTGGGTAAGAGCAACTCTATAGTCGTGTTGTTCCACCTGTATCAGGAAATCTCCTTCTTCAAAGGCTGCGCCATCACGGAAGGTATCGGAGACAGATTCGATAAGTCCGGAGACGCGAGAGATGACCTGAATCTCATGGGGACTGCTGACACGTCCTGTGGTGGATACGACAGGTGTTGCTTTCGTATTGCTGACCCTTACAACAGAAATTTCAGGTGCGATAGTGGGTTCGGGATCGGCCGGCTGCGGCCTGGGTCGGCTCGCGATAATAGTTGCAGCCAGAGCCACGGCGATGGCAAAAACAGCTAAAGGTACCCATATCGAAAGACGTGATTTTGGGCGGCCGTTGTCGTCAAAAAGCATAAATTCCTCAAACTGTTGGGGCGGCAGCTAGCCTAAGTTGCTTAGCCATATAAGGCGACCATTTACCAGTCGTGCAAATCGGGTCGAATTCTATATGGGATTCAACTCAGTGAGTGCTTTGAATTCCAACTAGATTGTTGGGTTGTAATCTTTCTTCGCCCAAAAGCTGAACCAATCGCAGTGGGCTAACAGGCTCACCGATCACCATTCCTTGCCCATATTTGACACCCCATTTGCGTAAAGTCTCCAGGCTGTCTTGTCGGTCAATTCCCTCGGCAACAACCTCTGCAGAAAATGCCTCGGCCAGTGCCATCAACGCAGACACCATATTTCTATCATTGTCAGAATCCATCAGGCTGGAGATAAAGGTTTGGTCGATCTTGATGCCATCAATTGGAAAATCTTTTAAGTGTCTTAGTGAGCTATATCCAGTTCCAAAATCATCCAGCCAAATCTGAAACCCCATACTTTGCAATTTTTTCATCGTGCCTAAGACCTGATCGTCGTCGCTGTGCAGGAAGGTCTCGGTAATCTCGAGCTTGATGCGACCTACTAAGGATTCGCGATTTTTGGTGAGCTTCCGGACTGCGGCAGGAAATTGTTTACGAACCAAGTTGGACGCCGAGATATTTACCGAGATGCTTATTTCCTGCATATCGGCAACACAGAGATCCTCAATTAGATCCAGAGATTTACTCAATACCCAGAGATCAGTAGGCAGCGCCACTTCGTTATGCTCAACGATCGCAATAAACTGCTCTGGAGAGAGGTACCCAAGTCTGGGATGGTTCCAGCGAATCAAGGCTTCCGCTGCAGCTAATAGGCCCGTGGATAAATCGATAATAGGCTGAAACAGCAGCTCAAGTTCATCTTCTGAGCGCAGTGCTTTTTGGAACTCGACTTTAATTGTTGAAGAGCGGAAAAGAGATTTGTTCATCTCCGGCTCATAAAAGCGGTAGGTGCCCTTACCCAAATTTTTGCTGGTATACATGGCAGCATCAGCGTTATTCAGGAGTGTGCTAGGCGATTCACCATCCTCAGGATAATTGGCGATACCGATACTTGCGCTTGTATGGATGCGTTCTTTCTCGACTATTACCGGGGAACTCAGAGCCGAGAGCAAATCTTCAGCCAGAACGGAAATTTCAGCAGAGCTCTGCAGAGGCGCAATAAAGATTGCAAACTCATCGCCGCCGATGCGCGCCAAGTGACGAAGGTTGGCAGGTGATGACAAACTTGAAATTGTTTTACGCAGCCGATCGCTGATCGCTCGAATGGCTCGATCCCCCGTGTCGTGACCGAGGGAATCATTCACTTCCTTAAAGTCGTCCACATCGATAAATAGCAGAGCTCCGGACAGCTGATCTCGGTTTAATGATTCTAGGCTCTCTTCCATTCGTGTCTGAAAGCCTGTGCGATTGAGCAGTCCAGTTAGAGGGTCATGAAATGCGAGAAATTTGACGGATTGATTTTGCATTTCCAAATCACTGGCCAAGGAATAGACCGCCTTGGCCAAATCGCCAATTTCATCCTCTCGCTCGATCTTTATCAGGTTCTGTTCGCCGCCGCGTCCAAGTGCGATCGCCTGCTCACGAAGCTTGTGAATAGGATCTAGCAGGGCGGAAGATACTCTTCCGGCGATGTAGTAGCTGGCTATCATCAGAAAAAACAGAGTTGAAATAGCGATTCCAAGATTGATGCGTCGCCGATTGCCAGAGTCCTCGAGAATGTCAGCTTCCGCTGCTTCAAAAGCGGAATAAATTTGCGCTGTGTCGGAACTTAAACAGACGATCCCTATAGTTTCTTGACCAACTGTCACGGGATGGTAGGCGTTAATCTCGGTTTCACCAGAAACAAATACTGTTTCACCCTGATTGAGCCGTTCCAACTGGGCTGTGTTCAAACTGGACTGCTCACCTAGTCGCGAAAATAACGAAGTGCCATCGTTTAAAAGCCGCCCATCAGCATCGAGTAGCACCGCTTCAGTATATCTATCACCACTGGAAAAGATATTCAGGTAGTTGGTAATAGCCTGATGATCATCAAAGTAGAGCGGATTGGCCAATGAGTCAGCAAGATGCTGAGAGGCATCTCTTAAGCCGGATTCAACTTGCTCTTGATAGCTGGACTCAAGCAGGCTGAGGCTTCTATCTGCCTGAGCTTCATTGTCGGAAAGACTGAGGCTGATTAGAATCATCGACAGCACCAGGGCCACAGCAAAGGCCACCAGCGAGATGGTAAGCGCAAAACTGGTTTTTAATTTAGTGTTCACTTTTTATCTATTACTCAATCAGGAATTGCCCTGTTGCCAAAAAATTTGTGAAGCTATCCAGTTGCTCTCGGATTTCATCAGATAGTCGGCTAAACCTGCTAGTTTCGTGGTATTCATCCAAGACCTTCTGACCATCTTCGGACAGGTGTAAACGAACGAGAGCGTTTCTGAGGTAGGCACGCTGTTCCGTGGGAATACCCGTGCTTATTATTTCCATCGCTGAAGGGTAGGGATCAGATATCCAAATAATGCGAAAGTTCTCCTTCTGAGCGGCCGGTACGTGGTCATTTTTTAACCAGTCATAGTCACTAAGCGCAATAGCGTCGACCTTATTTTGAAACAATATAACTGAGGAGTTTTGCTCGGCTCCGGTGAAGCGATAGCTGACAGTGTTTTCCTGATTGCCACTTCCCGAGCCAATTTCGCTCAAGCTCAAATTGCTGTTCTGCAGAGCCATATAGGGGATAAAAAAGGCGCTTGTAGAACCAGGGTCTTCAAAGGCGATGGTCTTGCCGGCCAAATCTTCTAGCTCATAGATGTCTGAGTCAGCATTAACAACTATCAGGCTGGAGTATTCCGAGAGCCCATTCTTCCACTTAACCGCCAAGGGAACAGCCTCTCCTTCCACAATCATCTGAGCGGCTTCATAGAGGCTAGTCGTCATCATATCCAGACCGCCCTCTGAGAGTGCTTGGCGGGCGGAGTCAAAGTTGGCAAAGACGCTAGCCCTGCCAGATTCGTAGCCAAAGGGTTGCATCTGGTTAGCTAGGAAATCAGCCATCGGCTGTATTTGAGGGATTTGTTTTCTCGGATCGAGAGAAAATTTACCGATTTCGAAAACGGGCGTATCTGCTGATACCGATAGACTTAAGGGTAAGAGGATCGCAACACAAAAATATCTGGCCCAGGTCAACAAATACTCAGGTCGATACGAAAACTGACGTTTCGCCCTTGAGTTCCGTCGACTGTTTAGTGCAAGATTCTGTCTATGGGATTTTGTCACGCTCATCGTTGGTTTCTAAGCCAGCCCCTGGGTTGTTTGAGGGATAAGTGCATCACCTAAGCCATATTCTACCTGCTTCCGCCTCTATCCGCCTTAGGGAACGTCTCTGTGTCTAATCTCAGCACAGATATCTATCAGTCCAGCTCAAATACTTTATTAACCACTATCTGTCCTCCCACCACCCAATTAAAGGAAGCACTTGATGAATTCTCGTCTGGATCCGCTATTGCTCGAAGAAAGTGATATCTCAGCCGCAGTGAAAAAAGCGTATGTATTGGATACCAACGTGTTGTTGCATGATCCCATGGCTATGCACTCTTTCAATGAACACAAAGTGGTTATTCCAATGACCGTGCTGGAAGAGCTAGACCAAATAAAGGATAGGCGCGACAAAGATGTCAGCCGCGAAGCGAGAATTGCCATCGGCAATATCGATAAAATATTGGCTGATGCAGATACCCGGGAGATACAGGAGGGTGTAGAGATATTTTCACCGGTAACTTCGGAATCCTCGGAGTTGGGCACCTTAGCCGTCTATCCGGATCAGTTGATCAGTCACGAAAATGAAAGCAAGTTTCTGCGTACCAATATCCACCACGATAACGACAATCGCATTATCAACGTCGCCCTAAAAATGCAGGAGGCCGATCCGGACACACGGGTTTGTTTAGTGACTAAAGATATCAATATGCGCCTTAAGGCCAAAGGTTCGGGCTTGCTGCATGTGGAGGACTACCGAAACGATAAGGTTTTGGACGATATTGATCTTTTGGCGACGGGCGCTCAGGAGATTGAAGGCAGCTTCTGGGATAGAGTCGAAACCGTTACTACGGTTCAAGAATTGCGTGCGACCTTGCACGAAGTACCCCGAGATACTCTGGATTCCAACTCTTACCTAAATCAATTTGTAATTGATGAAGCCGGCTTTGTTGGTCGAATTACACGTCTCGGCGAAGAAGTGGCCGCACTGCAAGATCTTAATACTGAAATACTTATGTCGCAGAGAGTTTGGGGTTTGACTCCTCGAAATCTTGAACAGTCATTAGCCTTGCATCTTCTGCGCCAGCAGGAGTTGGATCTCAACATTCTGGTGGGTCCAGCAGGCTCGGGTAAAACTTTGCTTGCTCTGGCTTTTGGACTGCACGCCATTTTGGAAGAAAAGCGCTACAACAAACTAATTGTTGCTCGATCTACACCACCTATAGCTGAAGATATTGGCTTTCTGCCGGGCACAGAAGAAGAGAAGATGGCACCTTGGTTAGCTGCTTTTGATGACAATCTGGAGGTATTGCACGGCAGTGATGAGTCACCCTACGGTAGTGTTGAATATGTTAAAGAGCGCGCCAATATCCAGTTTAAGTCGCTTAATTTTATGCGTGGTCGCTCTTTCAGCAATGCCTATATCATCATTGATGAAGCTCAGGGTCTTACACAATTTCAGTTGAAATCAATTATTACGCGCGTCGGTCAGAATTCGAAGATCGTTATTCTTGGAAATTTGGCACAGATTGATAACAAGTACATTACGCCCCTGACCTCTGGCCTTACCTATGTGGTTGAGCGATTTAAGGACTATCCTGGTTCGGGATTGATGCACATCAACGGCATCGAACGCAGCCACTTGGCGGCCTTCGCCGAAGAAAATCTCTAAGGGCAGGCAAAAAGTGTCTGAGCTCCAGCTGCCTCTTTTTCCACTCGGCAGGGCAGTTGTACCCGGAGCACAGCTGAAGTTGCAGTTATTCGAGCAGCGCTATTTAAAGCTCGCTAGAGACTGTCTGGCCGCCGAGCACGGTTTTGGCGTAGTTGGCATTAAGTCCGGTGGTGAAGCAATCGCCGAATCGCAGTTTTATCAGTCTGGATGTCGGGTGCAGATCGAGGATTGGGATCAACTGCAAAATGGACTTTTAGGTATTAGCGTTCGGGCTGACAAGAGGTTTGTTATTAAGTCTTGCAGCCAGCAGGATGATGGGTTGTGGGTCGCTCAGGTCGAATTACTGGCAGATGAAAGCTCTGCTCCACTGGGCTCGAAATCTGATTATCAGGGACTAATAGATCTTTATCATTCCTTGGCAGCGCATTCTGGCCAAACAGTCGATCCGACTGAAGATGCAGCGATCTTGGGCTGGGCTATTGCCAATCTACTACCTATAGACAATGCCGATTTTGCCGAGTTATTGGCTGAAAATGACCCACTTAAGCGGCTGCATTTATTGGCAACAAAAATTGACCAGCTTTCCTTGCAATAAGCGCTGACAATGAATTTACAACTGGTTTCCATTAGAATGCGCGCACCAAAGATCGGCTCTCTTGGTTTTTATCTTATCGCCGAGTAAAGAGGCCTAATTTGACTAATGAGCTAGAGGAAAGAGTGACAGTAGCAGAGTATTTCAATCAGTCCGGTGCAGCTGCGCGTGAAGCTAGCCGCATCATTTCGGCCGCCGGCACTGAACAGAAAAATCTCGCCCTGATTGAAATTGGTCGGGCGCTTGATGCTGCGCGGTCCGAAATCTTGGAAGCCAATAAGCTCGATATGGAGGCTGGGCGAGACAAGGGCTTGGACGATGCTCTTCTGGATCGCCTCGAGCTGGATCACAATCGAATTTCTGCCATGATTGAGGGTCTGCACCAAATCGCAAATTTGTCCGACCCGATTGGCGAAATAAGTGACATGAACTACCGACCCAGTGGTATTCAGGTCGGCAAAATGCGCGTTCCTTTGGGTGTGATTGGCATCATTTACGAGTCTCGCCCCAACGTTACTATTGACGCTGCTGCGCTGTGTTTGAAAGCCGGGAACGCCACCATACTGCGCGGCGGTAGTGAGGCGATAAACTCTAACTCCGCCATTGCCGATTGCATAGCAGCTGGTCTGAAGGCGGCTGAACTGCCTGAATCAGTGGTAGTTGTCATGGACAAAGCCGATAGAGAGATCGTTGACTTGATGATCACTTCGCCCGAATGGATCGACATTATTGTTCCCCGCGGTGGTAGAGGGCTTATTGAGCGTATTTCCAACAAGGCCACGGTTCAGGTGATCAAGCACCTTGATGGTATATGTCACGTATATATTGATGGGCAGGCGGATGCGCAAAAAGCGATCGATATTGCTTTTAATGCAAAATGCCGGCGCTATGGAATTTGTGGTGCGATGGAGACATTACTGGTTCACGAATCCTTGGCTGCAGAGGTGTTGCCGCAACTCGCCGAGCTTTACGCAGAGCAGTCTGTGGAGCTAAGAGGTTGTGAGAAAGTTCGAGCAATTATTGAGGCAAATGAGGCGACAGAAGCGGACTGGCTGACGGAGTATCTTGCACCGATTCTTGCGATTAAGGTTGTGAACAGTATTGAAGAGGCTGTTGCACACATCTCGACTTACGGCTCCGGGCACACTGACGCAATTGTGACCGAGAATTACAGTACTTCGCGGCAATTTCTACGTGACGTGGACTCGAGTTCCGTCATGGTTAACGCGTCCACGCAGTTTGCTGATGGATTTGAATATGGATTGGGTGCTGAAATTGGTATTTCCACCGATAAAATTCATGTTCGCGGGCCTGTTGGCCTAGAGGGGCTTACATCGCAAAAGTGGATAGTATTGGGTGAAGGGCATATCCGCTCCTAATACCCATCTACTGTCGGTCATTCGACTTTGACTCGAATCGCAATATTTGGTGGCAGCTTTGATCCGGTTCATAGGGGTCATCTCGAGATTATTCGTGCGATTGATAAGCAAGTTCGACCGGATCGTTTTTTGCTGATTCCATGTGGAACCCCACCACACCGAGATTCTTTGGTCGCAAATTCCGAGCAGCGTCTGTGCATGCTGGAGTTGGCCTGCAGGGAGCTTCGTGAATCTGGAATCAAAATAGAAATTGATCGCAGAGAGATAGATCGTGAAGGGCCATCCTATAGCTATCTAACTCTTGAACAGTTGCGGCGTGAAAATCCTGAGGCCCTACTGCTATTGGCAATGGGCTGGGATAGCTTGGTCGGATTCGCTACTTGGCGCTGTTGGCAGAAAATTCTGGAGATTTCATGCATATCGGTGGTCAGCCGAGCCGGTGATAAGCGGGTGATCCCCGCTGAGATTGGCGTTGAAACCGAGTCCTTGGCTGACACTGAGCTAGCTGCGGGGAAAATTATTCAGTTGGAATTTGATGAGATTGCGCTTTCTTCAACTGAGGTTCGGCGATTACTTAAAGATAGACGCATAGAAGAAATACCGCTGAAAGATGCTCCCCTCAGTCCCGGAGTCTACGAATACATTCAGCAGCAGAGAATTTATTTGGGTTAACCATTTGCATAACCGAGGGTGATATAGCCCTTTAAGAAACTGAACAAATTATGAATACAGAAGAACTGAAAAATACCATTGTCACAGCACTGGAAGACATTAAAGCCATAGATATTCGAGTTTTGGATGTCGACCATTTAACGGACGTTACTGATCATTTGGTAATTGCTTCCGGCGCATCGAACCGACAAGTAAAGGCGTTGTCTGACAATGTGTTGATGAATTGCAAAGCCCAAAACGAGCGAGCGCTTGGAGTCGAAGGAATGGACGCAGGTGAATGGGTATTAATAGACTATGGAGTTGTTGTGGTTCACGTGATGCTGCCTGATACACGTGAGCTCTATGATCTTGAAAGGTTGTGGGATATTACTGCCGCCAAGCGGGCAAACTAAATCGAACCTCAGTTTAGATTAGCAATATGGTGTAGCCGCTTTTTGACTCGCCGCAGCACATAAGGGGTAGTTGGCTTGAGCCTAGATGTTCAGATAGTTGCCATCGGAACACGGACACCCGATTGGGTTGAGAAGGGCGTGGCTGAATACCTCAAACGTATACCTCGTGGTGTGCATCTCAGATTAGTTGAGCTAAGCACCGGAGATCGCGGCAAAGGTGGTTCAGCCGCCACCGCTCGAGAAAAAGAGGCCGATCTGATTTTGGCAAAACTTGAAGGTGTTGATCGAGTTATTGCCCTTGATGAAAAAGGGCGGTCCGTTGCTACCAAAGAGTTGGCAACTTTGTTGGATGATTTGCAAATGCAGTCTGCGAATTTGGCTTTCATCGTTGGCGGGCCAGATGGATTGTCTTCGCGGGTAATCGAGCGTGCCAGCTCGGTTTGGTCTCTCTCGGCAATGACTTTTCCCCACGCCATGGTGCGAGTTATTCTTGTAGAGCAAATTTATAGGGCTTTGATGATCAATTCCAATCACCCTTACCATCGTGAATAGCGGGCTAGTCTAGATGCGCGAAGACTCTCTTTTTAGAGACGAACAGTTTGAAGTGCGACTTATCCAAGGTCGACTGCAGTTTTTGGGCTTTGTCTTGTTGGTCTGCATGGCGCTGTTAGCCCTGCGATATCACTATTTGCAGATTGAGCAGTTTGACCGCTTTGTAACCCTGTCCGACGATAACCGCATTCACGTGCGGGCAGTGCCTCCAACCAGGGGACTGATCTTTGATCGGAATGGTGTCTTGCTGGCGGAAAACAGACCCAGTTACACGCTGTCGGTTGTGCCAGAAAATACCCGTAACATTGATGAGTTGGTCAACAAACTCGCCGCTGTTGTGTCTTTGTCCGAATTGGATCTCGAGAGATTCCACGAGCAAATGGAGGTCAAACGCCGTCCTTTTGAACCGGTACCCCTGCGTTATTCATTGAGCGAAGAGGAGGTCGCCCGTTTCGCTGTTCAGGAGTTTGATCTTGTTGGCGCTGATATTCAGGTCGAGCTAATTCGCTACTACCCATTAGGTGAGTATTTTGCGCATGTAGTTGGTTACGTTGGCCGCATCAATGATCGCGATCAGGCGGCGATCGACGCAGAGGCATATGCGGGCTCTCATGTCATAGGTAAAACAGGGATAGAGCGCCAGTATGAGACTGAGCTCTTGGGTATTGTCGGTTATGAGTATGTGGAGACCGACGCACGAGGCAACGTGCTCAGAGTGCTAGAAAGGCACCATCCCATTCCCGGTCAAAATGTTTATTTGAATATTGACAGCGAATTGCAAATTGCGATTCATGATGAGCTGAGAGGCGAGCAGGCTGCTGCCGTGGCAATCGACACCATATCCTCAGGCGTGATTGCTCTGGTAAGCACTCCGAGCTTTGATCCCAATTTATTTGTTTCGGGTATCAGCACTAGAGAATATTCAGCACTGATCGAAGATCCGGCAAAGCCACTCTTTAATCGCGCTCTTCAAGGGCAGTATCCGCCGGGGTCTACGGTCAAACCCATGTTTGGCCTGATCGCTTTACAAGAGGAGACTATTACTCCGGAATTTACGGTTTTTGATCCTGGCTATTTTATTCTGGAAGGGCAGGAGCGGCCCTATCGCGACTGGAAAGAGCAGGGTCATGGCACTGTCGATCTAGCCAAGGCTATTGAAGAATCTTGCAATGTTTTTTATTACCAGCTTGCAAACCTGACAGGCATTGATGCGCTTTCTGACTACGGCTATCGATTTGGTCTTGGACATCCCACCGGTATAGATATCCCGGGAGAGCAATCAGGGGTAATGCCATCGCCAGAATGGAAGAGTGCAGCAAGAGGTATTGCGTGGTACCCGGGCGATACTGTGAATGCGGGCATTGGGCAGGGCTTTCTGCTGGTGACTCCGCTGCAGATGGCGCAGACCACGGCGGTCATTGCCCGGCGGGGTCTAGTAACGACACCCTCCTTGGTTTATTCACTGAATGAACTGCCCTTAGCAATCGAGGTTAATGATCAAATCGAAATCGATAGCGAGCACTGGGATCTGGTTAGTCATGCGATGCGCAATGTTGTTCATGGCACATACGGCACCGGTCGCGCCATCGGAGTCGGATTGGAGGGCTATGAAATCGCCGGAAAAACTGGAACAGCTCAGGCCATTAGTATTGCTGAGGATGTTAGGTACGACGATCTGGAGCTGGAGAAACACCTGCGCGACCATGCTCTATTTGTTGCCTATGCACCTGTCAGTGATCCACGAGTAGCGGTTGGCATAATAGTGGTAAACGGCGAACATGGCGGCAGCATGGCAGCCCCTATTGCACGGCTAATATTCGACACTTGGCTGGCTAAAGCAGGGTCAGACGCATCTGTCGACGACTTGATTGAGGATAACCTCAGTGTCACAAACTGATTTTGTTCGATCACTTCCCGACGTTGAATCCGATAGCTCGAAGACAACCCTATGGCAGGTTATTCATATCGATCTGATTCTAATTAGCTCCGTTCTTATAACTCTTGCCTTTGGTCTGTTGGTTCTCTACAGCGCCAGTGATGGGCAGATATTCTTTGTAAAACGTCAAATGGCGATGGCCGGAGCTGGCTTGGTTATTATGTTTGGCGTAGCGCAGATACCTCTCTCGGTTGTTCGTCGCTGGGTTTGGCTACCCTATATAGGTGGGCTGGGATTGCTGGTGGCGGTTATCTATGTGGGCACAGAGGTGAATGGCGCTCAAAGATGGCTCGATCTTGGTCCAGTTGCATTTCAACCTTCAGAAATAGTCAAACTTTGCCTACCTCTTTTGGTTGCTGCTTACCTCGGCAAACGCCAACTGCCGCCTCGCTTTAAGCATATATGTGCCTCTTTGTGCATGATCGCTTTGCCCGCCGGTCTCATTATTGTGCAGCCAGATCTGGGGACCAGTTTATTGGTTGCCGGTTCGGGGATTTCAGTGCTATTTGTATCCGGGTTGCAGCGTAGGTATATGTTGGCTGCCACGCTACTCTTGCTTGTCTCGACACCCTTGGTTTGGCAATTTGGATTACACGATTATCAGCGTGGACGCATTATTACTATGTTCAATCCTGAGGCTGATCGTCTCGGTGCTGGCTGGAATATTATCCAATCCGTTACGGCCATTGGCTCCGGTGGTTGGGACGGCAAGGGTTGGTTATTGGGAACTCAATCTCATTTGGATTTTTTACCGGAAGGCCATACCGATTTTATTATTGCTGTATTGGCGGAGGAATTTGGGTTTCGCGGAGTTTGTTTCTTGCTAGCTATGTATATGATTATTCTTGGCAGAGGTTGCTGGATTAGCTATACAGCAAAAACTCCCTTTAGCCGATTGGCCTCTGCGGCATTGGTATTCACCTTCTTCATCTATGTCTTTGTAAATATGGCGATGGTCTCGGGCATGCTACCTGTGGTTGGAGTTCCATTACCCTTGGTTAGTTATGGTGGCACATCCCTTATCTCTCTATTTATTATGGTAGGTATCTTAATGGCGATATCGACGGAACCTGGAACTCTTAAATCATGATGACTCTGTTAACCGGTAGATTGCAGTTCACGATGGTTCTTCTATTGCTTATGGCAGTACCAATTCGAGCCGACTACTCCAATCGCGATGAGGTTAGGGTTTTTATCGATGAGATGGTCACAAGCGAAAATATTGATAGAGCATGGCTAGAAAAACTATTCACTCAGGCTGAATACAGTCAGTCTGTTATCGATGCCATCACTCGACCCGCAGAGAAAACTCTCAACTGGGCCGAATACCAGCAAATCTTTTTGACGCCAGCTCGAGTTGCAAGGGGTTCCGAATTTTGGACCGAAAATAGTGCGGTACTCGCAGAGGCGGAAGCGCAATTTGGTGTGCCGGCAGAGGTTATTTTGGCCATCATTGGCGTTGAGACATTTTACGGTAGGTATACAGGCGGCTATAGAGTCATCGACTCGCTCTCAACCCTAGCCTTTGATTATCCACCCCGGGGCGCATTTTTTCGGGGAGAGCTGCATTCTTTGGTTTTGCTAGCCAATCAGCACGAGGTAGATCCTGCTAGTCTAACGGGCTCCTATGCAGGCGCTATGGGCTTAGGGCAATTTATCCCCAGCAGTTATCTGGCCTATTCGAGCGATTATGATGGTGATGGTTTTGCCGATCTCTGGAGCAATCCGGCCGATGCCATATGGAGTGTAGCCAACTATCTTGCTGTGCACGGCTGGCAGCGTGCAGAGCCGATATTTGATCAGGTTAGTGTGGCAACAAGTCCGCCCGAAGATATTCTGAACCGGAACTTGGTTCCCTACGTGACTATCGACCAGATTGCGGACCAAGGTGTTTCGGGTATCGACTATCCGGAGGATTCTGGTCAGGTCACTCTGATGTATCTTGAGGGTATGCAGGGAGACGAGTACTGGATAGGGCATCATAATTTTTACGTTATTACCCGATACAATCACAGTCATCTTTACGGCATGGCAGTTGCCCAGTTGGCTGATCAAATTCGAGCAACAAAAGAATTGGATAGCATTTAATTAGAATGGTTTTTCGAACTATTATTTTGCTGCTTCTGGCTGTGTCGCTTACGGCATGCCTCTCAAATATCAGACCGGGTGCTCAAGGTGATTCAGCGCCGAGAACAGCTATTGATGTCTCGAACATTCCTGAGGTTGTGCCTCAGCCAGAGGATATTTTGCGCAGCGGGAATTACAGCCCCTATACGGTATTGGGTGCAACCTATGAGGTCATGCCAAGCAGTCGTGGCTATAGAGAGACAGGCTACGCCTCCTGGTACGGCAGTAAGTTCCATGGCCGTCTGACTTCAAATGGCGAAATTTACAACATGTATCAGATTACCGCAGCCCATAAGACGCTGCCGATTCCCGCATACGTTTTGGTGCGAAATCTGGAGAACGGCCAGGAGTTGATTGTGCGAGTCAACGATCGGGGACCCTTTCATGACGATCGCATTATTGATCTTTCCTGGGCGGCCGCATCCAAGTTGGGCTTCGCGGATTCTGGAGTAGCACAGGTTGAGGTTGTTGCGCTTGACCCAAATAACTACCAAATTACTCTTGCTCAGTTGGCTGCCGAGAATAATCCAGCGGTTGAAGGGCCTTTGCCGCTAGATGCAAGCGGACCGGTTTTATCGCACCTGCAAATCGCTGCGCTTTCTAGCCCGGATGCTGCTGAGGCTCTGGCAGAGACGGTCGAGACGCTGGCAGACGTACCTGTGGAAATTCTCTCCCCGACAAGAGCTGGAGATTTCTATCGGGTTTTTGCCGGGCCCGTTGCTGAAACGACTGAACTCGATGTTCTGCAAACTTTATTGGAATTAAACGGCTTGCCCGCTGGTTATTTGGTTGATTATGACGCTATCTTGCTGGCTAATTGTGGTGCTGGCTCTGACAGTTCAATATGTTAACTGGTAATATTCCCGCCCAACTTAAACCCAGTATGGATTCACCCTTGCGCGCTCTCGTATCTCTAATTTTTCTTTATTGCATTGCTTCGATTTCCTGGGCGCAGCCCATTATTCCAGCGGCGCCGGATTTGGCTGCCAAATCCTGGATATTGATTGATGCCAACACGGGCAAGATATTGACCGAGCATGATTCAGAGTTGCAGTTGCCACCCGCAAGTTTGACCAAATTGATGACGGCCTATCTGGCGTTTGAGGAGATTGGGTCAGGGCGATTAGGTCTGCAGGAAGAGGTTTTGGTAAGCGAAAATGCCTGGATCAAAGGTGGCACAAAAAGTGGTGGTTCGACCATGTTTCTGCCTCCAAATGAGCCTGCCACGGTTGAGGATTTGTTGCGGGGCGTGATTATCCAATCGGGCAATGATGCCTCTATCGCACTGGCAGAGCACATCGCCGGCAGTGAGGAAGCCTTTGCTGATTTGATGACACAGAATGCCCAACGCATGGGACTATCTGGAACTAATTATTGGAATGCCACTGGATTGCCAGCAGATGGTCATCTCACTACGGCCAAAGATTTGGCGAGTTTGGCGCAGGCGATTATCCGCGACCACCCCGACCACTACTCTATCTACTCTGAAAAAGAGTTCGAATACAACGGCATCAACCAGCCAAACCGTAACCAGCTGCTTTGGCGCGACGCCTCGGTAGATGGACTAAAAACTGGGCATACGGAAGAAGCAGGCTACTGTCTTGTGGCCTCTGCAGAGCGTAACGGTATGCGTTTGATATCAGTAGTTATGGGAACTTCCAGCGAGGCAGTGCGAACTACGGAGTCGCAAAAGATATTAACTTGGGGATTCCGTTATTTCAGTACGCATCACCTATATTCCGCCTCCGACAATCTCGCTGAGGCGCAGGTATGGGAAGGCAAAACCAAGTTGCTTTCTTTAGGTGTTGCGGAAGATATCCAATTGACCATTCCAAGAGGAGACGAAGCAGCTTTGACTGCAGAGATATTGATTGCCGATGATTTGCGTGCGCCTATCAGTCGTGGTCAAGAGGTGGGTTTGATTAAGGTTCTCTATCGCGGTGATGTTGTGCATGAAACCGCTCTGGTTGCCCAACAGGATGTCGAACAGGCAGGCTTCTTTGGTCGGCTCTGGGATCGCATCAAGCTCTTCTTTATGAATATTTTTGGGAAAGCCTAAGCGCACCACATCTGCTGTGAGCGATCTAGATCCGCCAAAAATTGAATTTCCCTGTGAAAACTATCCGATCAAGATTATTGGTCTGGCCGATCCCGGCTTCAAAGAAGTGGTATTCAACGTAGTTGAGCGCCATGCCCCAGGATTTGATGCTGCACGCATGCAGCTAAATATTTCCGGCAAGGGAAATTATCACGCAATGACACTGTGGATAACTGCCACCGGACCCGAGCAACTTTCCGAACTCAATCGAGAATTGCGCATCAGTGATCTGGTGAAGTTGGTTCTTTAAGTGCCATTGCAGGATCAGATTGTATACCGCGACCTTGGTTTGGTTGATTATCAGACCACGCTTAAATCAATGCAGGATTTTACCGAGCAACGCACCGAAAACACTGCCGATGAGCTGTGGGTGCTGCAACACAATCCAGTCTATACCCTTGGCCGCAAGGGCAATCGAACTAACCTTATCAATGTTGGCCAAGTTCCCGTGGTGCAGGTTGATCGCGGTGGCGATGTAACCTATCACGGACCCGGTCAGCTAGTGGTATACCTTCTAGTGGACATAAAACGCATAGATAAAAGCGTACGAGAATTGGTGAGTGCGATTGAAGCGAGCATTGTTGAGTATTTGGCGAATCTGGGAATTACAGCCGCCGCTAGACGGGATGCTCCCGGAGTTTATGTTGCCGGTGAGAAGATAGCCTCATTGGGCTTGCGCATCAGGCGTGGCTGCAGTTATCACGGCTTAGCACTAAATATTGATATGGATATGACACCCTGGCGGGGCATTAACGCTTGCGATCTGGGCGTACCTATTACACAGATCAATGATTTACTGGATAATGCGCCCCCCATAAATACAGTAGCTTCGGAATTGGCGACTATTCTCGCCCACTGTATTGGCTACAAAGAGATAGTCAGTCGAGCTGATTAAATAGGTAATTATTGCTGTTATGAGCGACCCCAAAATACAACCACCACGGCGCGCAAAAAATCGTCTGCCCGGACAGAAGTTGCGCGATGCGGATAAAGTTGAGCTTATTCCACTAAAAGCCGAACCGGAAGAATATATCCGCAAGCCACCCTGGATTCGCATTCGTCTCGAGCAAAGTGATGAGGTCAACCGAATTAAGGGCTTACTCCGGGAAAACAACTTATCTACAGTCTGTGAAGAGGCCAATTGTCCAAACCTAAATGAATGTTTTGGGGGCGGCACAGCCACTTTTATGATTATGGGCGATGTTTGCACCCGTCGCTGCCCCTTCTGCGATGTCGGCCACGGCAAACCAAATCCTCTGGACACCGCTGAACCGGAGCAGCTGGCTAAAACGGTTGCACTAATGAAGCTCAACTATGTGGTAATTACCTCTGTGGATCGAGACGATCTGCGCGACGGAGGTGCTCAGCATTTTGCCGATTGCATTCGTCTTGTGAGAGAGCAGTCCCCAGGCATTCAGATTGAAGTTCTGACGCCGGATTTTCGCGGCCGTATGCAGCCCGCTATTGATATCTTGGCGCAGACGCCACCCGATGTCTTTAACCACAATATGGAGACCATTCCACGGCTCTATGCCGAAGCGCGCCCCGGAGCAAATTACGAGTGGTCATTGGAGCTGCTAAAGCAATATCGTCAGGTACAGCCAAATGTGCTTACCAAGTCAGGTTTGATGGTGGGTATGGGCGAAACTAAGGATGAATTATTGCGTGTGTTAGATGATATGCGTGAGCACGATATTCAGATGCTGACGATAGGGCAGTATCTCCAGCCTTCGAAGGATCATTATCCACTGCGTCGTTATGTGCATCCGGATGAATTTGCCGAGTACGAAGAGTACGCCTTGAGTATTGGCTTTGCCCAAGCGGCTTGCGGACCATTGGTGCGTTCAAGTTATCACGCTGATCAACAAGCTCGAGGTGAATTCCCGGGCGCGGTTCAGGCTGGAAAGGTCACTAGCTGAGAAGTAGATTTCTCAGTTTTAATCTCCGGATTCAGATTGCTCCTCAATCAACCAGGCAACCAGATCAGTCCACATCATTGAGATTTGATCGTCACGCGGCAGAATACCGGCGTAGGGAAGCTCGATGGTGACGACCGGCATATCCAGATCCACTCCAGCGTAATTACCCAGAGATCCGGGGTAAACCCCCAGCTTGCTCAGATGCAGATCGCCAAGTTTTTGCGGAGCATCGGGCGGGCCGTCGTAGTCCACCAAGTGATAGGGAGCGTGCACCGAGATAATTACGTCGGGTTGAAAATCTTTGATTTGCTTAACCAACCAGGCCACCTCTGGCTCGCTTCCCGCTTCTGGACCCGGATAGCGGCGCTCATTGGATCGCGTTCGCTCACGCCAGAAATTCAATGCCAGTTCATCCCAGTCTGCAGAAGGGAAATTGCGATTTAGATCGACACCCATTTCATTTTGGCGTCTGGAATCTTCTGCTAATAGCCCATCGGGATTACTAACCGGAACAAAGCGCCATTCAAATATGCCCGAATGATGCTGATCCAGAATTTGCATCCATTTAAATACAATTGAAACAGCCGAAAACTCGTCGCCATGGATGCCTCCGATCAGCAGGACACGCCCGAGAGGTGTTCGATTCGGTAGCTCTGCAAATTCGCGTATTGCCAAGGGTCGACCTAACACGGATAAACCGCCATTTGATACGAGTTGCTGACTTAAGCAGCTGTCGACCGAGACACTGCCCAGCTTATTGCCAATCTCATGGCAGAGTTCAAAAATGCTGAGATCTTCTTCTGCTTCAGGTATGCCGAAGTAACTGTGTTCCACAAGGGGCTCGAGAGATTCAATTGCAATTCTCTCCACCTCGGTTGGTTCAACAATCTTTGCTTCGATGATTGTCGGCTGCACGTCGACGGAAGGCTCAGCGGTTTCTCTAGGATCTTGTTGCTGCACTTCGGTAGAGATCTCTGGCCTCTCGTCGAGAGATATCCAGGCACAACCGGCTAACGCAAATGGAAGCGACAATACCCATAACAAAAGGATTGAAGGCGCGAGTCGCCCTCGGACAAAGCAGGAATTCACGAGTTAAGCAGCGCCTTCAAATACAATTTTCCAGCTACCATCAACCTGACGTCGCCAGAATATCTGTTTCTTTCCCTTCGCATTAAAGTTGCTGCTGCGATAGTCCTGAATATATTCAGTGACTACCAAATCCACTTCGCCCGGATAGGCGAGGATATTGAGATCGGAAATATCAACTTCGATCCAATCCTTGGCGCGATGAATACGGTTCTTGTATTCAACCCATTGCTCAAGATCGCGGTCTAGACTAGTGAAATTGTCAGCGTAATAATCCAGATACTGATCGTTGTCGATAGCCGACCATGCCGATCGCCAATCCTCCATAGTAGATTCGAGTTCTTCTCGCACAAGTTTGAGTTGTGAAGCTGAGGTCCAGGATATCTTGTCGCCCAACATCACTCTGGTTTGGCCCTCCTCCAAATACTCCTTGAGCCAGTCAAAGGCGGTATTGTCTATTACTACACAGCCCTCAGAATCCAGCAGGGGGCGTTGGTCTACGCCCTTTGGCAGCCCATGCAACCAAATACCGTATCCAGTTCGATCGCGCAGGCGATCATAGGTGTTGGGGTAATCGATGGGGAATGCACCGTGACCGTAGTAGTCAATTAGTTCATCATCAGGTAAAAATGAAGTTACCCGGTAGAGCCCAACGGGTGTTCTGTTGTCTCCCTCCAGCTCTTTACCGTAACCGGCTTTGCCGATGGAGATGGGTCGAGTAAAGCCGATTTGCCACTGACCATTGGACTGATTGGGCACCATTAAATGTAATAGACCTTTTTCCATTTCAACCCAGACGACATTTTCGTGAGAACTGTCCAGTCGAATAAGAGAAGCCGGAACCAAGTCGGAACCAACCGGTGCGCCGTCGAGTAGATACCCGGACTGATCTGAAATATTTAGGGCAAAAGCGTTCCCACCATACAGAGAGTTGTTGTTGGCGCCGGCTTGGCCGAGGGCTAGATTCGGAATTGTTATGCTGCTGAGAAGCAGGGCTATAAGGGGGCCAGCTGTTCTGGTCTTTTGCAGTTTCATCAAAGGTCTTAATCTATTTCTGTTGAGGTTTCAGAGACGATTTTCCATCGCTCATCTTGGTAGGTGTATATCAGTGTTTTATTGACTCTATCGGAATAGTTGATGGATCGATAGCTCTGCTCGAAACTAACTTCAGCTCTATTGGCATCGATATTGGTTGTGATATTAGCGAGATCTACCTGAATATCTCCCGGTTTGCGAAGAGCTGCAGAGCGATTGATGCGCCATTCTCGATTGGAGGTGGCATCAACTGGAAGATAGTCCGGGGCGTAAAAGCCCAAATAGGCCTCAAGATCCTTTGCCGACCAAGCCGCAGCCCAAGCCAAGGTTTGATTTTCAAGGCTTTGGCGCAATACATCGAGATGAGTGGATACCGGCACAGGAGCACTATTTGCATCCGCAATTCTTGCTGAAGGCTCTGGCATAGAATTATTGGTGCTTGCTCCAGTAGCCGCCTCGGCGGTAGCAATATTCTGCATCTCAGTCTCAAAAAATGATTGCGTGGACTGTACAAAAAGCACTGGATTAATAGTGTCTGGTGGCCCTTCGGCACTCTGCATTTCCAATTCAATCAGATTGTGAGCAACGATGCTGAAGATTGGATCGGAGTCTACCAATTGCCGCAAAATGGTTAGTGCAGCGACGGGGTCTGCATTACCTAAGTAGGCTACAGCGAGGTTATTTAGAAACTCGGGCTGCGAGCTATATTCTTCCTCGTATCTCTTCAGAAGCGCTAGCGCTGCTTCCGGGTCGCCTTCCTGCATTAAATCGCTACTTTCTATGAGAACCGCATCCAGCTCCAAGTTGCTTGTCTGCGCGACACCAAAATGGCTCAAGGTGACAGCGCTCAGCAGAGCGAATTTTGCAAAATGTCTCATGGTTGTGGCGACTTTTGTTCGAGTTTGGCAATCATTATAGAGAAAAGCCCTCTCAGGCAAAGCTTTGATGTTTACCTAGGCCTCTCACTGATGGAAAATACCCGACCCTTTCCAGCGAAGATTAGATGATGTCAAACAGGCGCACACTGGCCAATGCAATTCGCGTCCTTTCAATGGACGCTGTACAAAAAGCAAATAGCGGACACCCAGGTGCCCCAATGGGCATGGCGGACATTGCCGAAGTCTTGTGGAATGACTACTTGGTTCATAACCCGGCGAATCCAAGCTGGTTTAATCGAGATCGCTTTGTGCTCTCGAATGGACATGGGTCCATGCTCATGTATTCCTTGCTGCACCTCACTGGTTACGACCTCAGCATAGAAGACGTCAAGAATTTCCGGCAAATGGGTTCCAAAACGCCCGGACACCCTGAATACGGTTATACCCCAGGTGTGGAAACAACAACAGGACCGCTCGGCCAAGGCTTGGCAAACGCTGTTGGTATGGCGTTGTCCGAAAAGATTTTGGCCGCGCAATTCAACACCGAGAATATCGATTTAGTGGATCACAGAACCTATGTGTTTCTGGGTGATGGCTGTTTGATGGAGGGTATTTCTCACGAGGTAGCTTCTTTCGCCGGCACTCAGGGTTTGGGCAAACTAATAGCCTTCTATGATGATAATCAAATCTCTATCGACGGTGATGTTGCCGGCTGGTTTACAGATAAAACTGCAAAGCGCTTCGAAGCTTACGGGTGGCAAGTCATATCCAAGGTTGATGGGCACGATAGCGGAGCGATCAAAGCGGCGATTGAAGCGGCACAAGCCGATCAAGAACGACCTACTTTGATCTGTTGTAAAACTAAGATTGGAGCTGGATCTCCCAATAAAGAGGGCACTGCTGCAACTCATGGTGCTCCACTCGGAGATGAAGAGATTGCGGCAACCCGCCTGAATTTGGATTGGCCATCAAGCGAACCCTTTGTAGTTCCCGATGAGGTTTATGCCAGTTGGAATGCTCGTGGCACAGGCGCTGAACGAGAAGCTGCATGGAATAAATTGTTCGATCAATACATCGCGCACAATCCTGCAGAATCGGCGGAGTTTAAGCGTCGTGTCAGTGGGGAATTGCCCGATAACTTCGACGAGTTGCTGAAAGGTTTTGTTGCTGAAAGCCAGACAGCCGGTGAAAAAGTGGCATCGCGCAAGGCATCGCAGCTGGCAATTGAGAAAGTTGCTGCGGTTTTGCCTGAAATGCTCGGCGGCTCAGCGGATCTCACAGGCTCAAACCTGACAAACTGGAGCGGCAGTAAAACGGTGACTGCCGAAGATGCTTCCGGCAACTATATTTATTACGGTGTGCGAGAGTTTGGTATGGCGGCCATGATGAACGGTATGGCGTTGCACAGCGGTTTAATTCCCTACGGCGGTACTTTCCTCATATTTATGGAATACGCCCGCAATGCATTGCGTATGGCTGCATTGATGAAGCTGCGGGTTATTTACGTCTTTACCCATGACTCTATTGGTGTGGGTGAAGATGGACCCACGCATCAGCCGGTTGAGCAGATTACTTCATTGCGTTCTACACCAAACATGCATACGTGGAGGCCCTGCGATACGGTTGAAACCATGGTTGCCTGGGGCGCGGCATTGAAACGTTCCGACGGTCCGACTGCTCTGGCGCTGACTCGTCAGGGATTAGTCTGCCAGCAACGTAGCACCGATATGCTCGATCAAATTGAAAGGGGTGGGTACATCATTTCCGATTCAGAGGGAGAGCCGGAGGTGGTTGTGATTGCCACTGGCTCGGAAGTTTCCATCTCGGTTGATGCGAAACAAAATCTGGGCGAGGCTGCTGCAAAGGTCCGTATTGTTTCAATGCCCTGCGTTGAAGCTTTTCTCGCTCAGGATGAGGCTTATCAGAATTTGGTGCTTCCATCAGATTGTCGCAAACGCATTGCCGTTGAAGCGGGTCATAGCCTGTCTTGGTATAAGCTGGTTGGATTGGACGGTCGTGTAATCGGACTGGATCGTTTTGGTGAGTCAGCTCCTGGGCCGGCCTTAATGGAACATTTTGGTTTCTCCTCAGAGAATGTGGCAAATGCGATAGAGGCAATGTTGTCTTAGTGATCTACGCAAAAGCATTCAGGTAGTCAAAAATTGACCCGGATAGCCATCAATGGCTTCGGCAGAATAGGGCGCTGTGTCTTTCGCGCTCTGGCTGAGCGTCAGGATCTGAAGCTTTCACTCGTGGCTATTAATGAACTCGCACCACCGGAATCTATCGCCTATTTGGCCCGCTATGATTCGACTCACGGGCGCTTTCGCGGACAGGTTGAAGTTAAAGATGGTCACCTGAATCTGGATGGCAATGCCATACACCTAAGTCACTCGCCGAATGCGCAAGCCGCCCCTTGGCGGGAAGAGGAAATCGACATATTGATTGAGTCTTCAGGGTCGTATTCCGACGTTGCCACCGCTCAGACTCATCTGGATGCAGGCGCTAAGCGATTGATATTTTCACAACCGGCAGAGGCTGATGTAGATGCCACAACGGTATTCGGAATCAATCATCATGAGCTGACATCTGAGCATCGAATTATTTCTGCTGCATCCTGCACTACCAACTGCGTAGTACCGCCGCTTAAAGCGCTCGACGATGCCTTTGGAATTGAATCGGTGATGGTGCGCACGCTGCATGCCGCGATGAATGATCAGCCGGTTATCGATGCCTATCATCACGCGGATTTACGCCGCAACCGGGCGGCATTCGAATCGATAATTCCGGTTGAAACAGAGTTAGCGAAAGGTATTGCGCGCATCTTGCCGCATTTGGCTGAAAGAATTCAGGCCAGCGCCCTGCGTTTACCAATATCGGATGTGTCGGCCATGGATATAGGGGTGGTACTGGCAAAGGATACGCAGCTTGATGAGGTAAAATCGCTAATCACAAGCGTTTGTGACTCGGAGTATTGCGGAGTCTTGGGATATACGAGCGAGCCTCTTGTTAGCTGCGACTTTGTGCACGACCCTCGCTCGGGAGTGATTGATCTGCAGCAACTGAGAATGTCCGGCAAACGGCACTTAAAACTGCTTGTTTGGTTCGACAATGAATGGGGCTACGCCAATCGGGTATTGGATATTGCCAACCACCTCGCATCGGTATCGACGTCGTAAATTGGATATTTGAATGACCTATAAAAAAATGACCGACTTGGATTTGACTGGTAAATCCGTTCTGATTCGAGAAGATTTCAACGTGCCTATCGAGTTGGGAGAGATAACCTCTGATGCTCGTCTAAGAGCGGCTCTGCCGAGCATTCAACTGGCGTTAAATAAAGGAGCTGGCCGAGTTTTATTGATGTCCCATTTGGGTAGGCCAACAGAGGGGCAGGTTGATACAAAGTATTCGTTGGCCCCCGTCGCGGACTATCTGTCGGACGCCTTGGGTGAATCGGTAGGATTGCTCAAGGAATTGGATGCACCCAATACTGAAGGCCGCATATTTTTACTGGAAAATGTGCGCTTTAATGCAGGTGAAAAATCCTGCGACGAAGCTTTGTCACAGCGTTATGCTGACCTTTGCGATGTTTTTGTAATGGATGCTTTTGGCACCGCACATCGTGCTCAGGCTTCGACCTACGGTGTAATTCAAAAAGCCAAGGAAGCCTGCGCTGGCCCATTACTTGATACTGAATTAACCGCGCTCGCCAAAGTTCTGGCTGATCCGGCGCCTCCATTACTGGCGATTGTTGGTGGATCAAAAGTTTCAACTAAACTGACGGTACTGGAGGCACTCTCGGACAAGGTTGACCAACTCATTGTGGGTGGCGGAATTGCCAATACTTTTGTTGCTGCTATGGGTTATTCGGTTGGTAAGTCTCTGCACGAACCCGATCTGATTCCCGTTGCCAAAAGTCTTATGCAGAAATGTGAGATTCCGATTCCAGTTGATCTTGTTACTGCGACAGAATTCAGCGCCGAGGCGGAGGCAAGAATTTGCGCGGTGGATCAGGTTGAGGATGACGAAATGATTCTCGACATTGGGCCGCAATCCCGCAAAATTATGACTGCCCTGATCGCCAAAGCCGGAACAATACTCTGGAACGGGCCGCTGGGTGTATTTGAGTTTGACGCCTTTGCCGCTGGTACCGAAGCTATATCTCTGGCTATTGCAGAATCCTCGGCCTATTCGGTTGCTGGTGGCGGTGATACTTTGGCAGCTATCGACAAATTTGGCATTGGTGCTGATGTGAGTTATATCTCCACCGGTGGAGGAGCCTTTCTGGAGTATGTGGAAGGCAAAGAATTACCAGCAGTTGCTGCACTAAATGCGGCCGCGCTTAAATAAGAGCTGATTAACTTGAGCTTATTAAATAGATACTAAGGAGTAATTGTTATGTCAATGATAAGCATGCGAGAGTTGTTGGACCATGCCGCCGAATTTGGCTACGGCGTTCCAGCCTTCAATGTGAACAACCTCGAACAAGTGCGAGCCATTATGTTGGCTGCTGAAGAGACCAACTCGCCAGTAATTTTGCAGGCATCCGCCGGTGCGAGAAAATACGCTGGCGCACCTTTCCTACGTCACTTGATTGAAGCGGCGACCGAGGAGTGGCCAGATATCCCCGTAGTTATGCATCAGGATCACGGTACCAGCCCGGCCATTTGTCAGCGCTCGATCCAGCTTGGATTCACCTCAGTAATGATGGATGGTTCATTAGAAGAAGACGGCAAAACTCCGGCGGACTACGAATACAACGTTGCAGTAACGCAGCGCGCCGTCGATATGGCCCATGCCTGTGGTGTTTCTGTAGAGGGCGAGCTGGGTTGTCTTGGATCGCTGGAAACAGGGCAAGCAGGTGAAGAAGATGGTGTCGGTGCCGAAGGAGTACTGGATCACAGCCAATTATTAACAGATCCTGAGGAAGCAGCTGATTTTGTAAAAGCCACGGGTGTTGATGCCCTAGCGATTGCCTGTGGAACGAGTCACGGAGCCTACAAATTCACTCGTCCTCCCACCGGCGATATTCTCGACATCAACCGCATTAAAGAGATTCATGCACGTATTCCCGACACTCACTTGGTAATGCACGGATCATCTGCGGTACCTCAGGATTGGCTGGCGATTATTAACGAGTATGGCGGTGCGATTCCCGAAACCTATGGCGTTCCTGTCGAGCAGGTACAAGAGGGGATCAAACATGGAGTGCGTAAGGTCAATATCGATACTGACTTGCGTCTGGCCTCTACTGGGGCAATTCGTCGTTTTTTGGCAGAAAATCCCTCGGAATTTGACCCCAGAAAGTATCTCAGCCAAACCATCACCGCGATGAAGGACATCTGTGTGGCCCGCTATGAATCCTTTGGCACGGCCGGCAACGCGGACAAAATCAAGCCACTGGGTTTGGAAATCATGTTTCAGCGTTATGCCGCGGGAGAATTGGATCCTCGCGTTAACTAGTTGCTTTCGACTGAGCGCCACATTAGCCAAGTGAATCTGAAAATGGAATCACTCGGCTGTGGCGACTTTGTTTTCGGTCTGACTTTCATAAAAGTTTCTTTTTTCCTCAGTTAGTTATGTGAATTAGCTCAAAAGTTTATAAAAAACTTGGTTCTGCTTTGGACTGACCTTTTCATTGCTGCTATATTTGCCCAAATCTATCACTTGGACAGCCTAATCAAGCCCTGAATTGGTCTTGATACGAGGACAGAATATGCGCTCACCCTTAATCCTTCCCCGTGTTCTTCTATTTGGGCTAATTGGTTTGTTGCTGACCGCCTGTGGCGGTGGCGGAACTGGTGGGCCGCTTTCTGATAATGGCGGCACAGATGGCAGCGGCACCGTGGTTACTCCCTTCTTTGCGGCCACAGGCCCAGGTGGGGTTGATTTAAGCGCTGTCACTTTGAGCTTCACTGACTCGGCAGATGTTACTGTTCAGGTGACCGATACAACTGGCGCTGCCATTGTCGGCGCAAGCGTTGCCTATTCCTTCGATGTACCGGTAGCCTCTACCAAAACTAATTTGCAAAATTCTGAAGCTGTTATCGCCAGTGGGACATTAACCACAGACGCTAGCGGCCTGATTACGATTCCACTGGTTATTACCGACCCATCTGCGCTAGGTACCGGGGTTCTGACTTTAACCTCGTCAGGTTTTTTTATTAGCTTTGATATAACGGTTCAGTCTGCCGTGGGTGTGCCTGCCGATATTGAGCTCGCTTTAGTGGACGTGAATACAGGCCTTCCTGTTACCGGAATTGAATTTACCAGTGGTGCTCGGGTAGAAATCACCGTAACCGAAGCGGATGGCTCTGCACTATCAGATTCCATAATCGTTGATGCTAGCGCAACAGCGGGGACGGTAAGTCCATCAATTATTCTCGTCAGCGGCGGATCTAGCAATTTTGTGATATCCCGAACTACTGGCATAGATGATTTTACTGCGGTCGAAATCGAAGTATCCGTTGATGTTGTTGATGCTGCTGGTGATATCCAGACTATTAGCGAAACTCTCCTTAGTGAGTTTCTGCCCAGCGGGGCAACGGGAAGCGGAGGCGCAGCAGGTGTACCCTCATCGCTATTCCCTGTTCCTTTCTTACAGGACCCCGATAGCCCCGGAGTGGCCATAACAGCTATTAGCGCGGAAGATCCCGGTGAGTTGGTAGTTACTGTGGTGGATTTTGCCGGGGATCCCGTTCCCAATGCCATTGTTAGCGTGCAGACGGACTTGGGCGATCTTTCGCCATCGCTGGGGAACGTTCTGACAAATACCTCGGGTGTGGCGACTATAGGCCTCGCTGTCGGTAGCGGAGAATCAGGTGCCGCCGGCACTCTCACTATCAGTGTAGGAGATGATCTCCAATACACCACCAACTTTGAAATTGTAGATACCGGGACCACCAGCACCTCAGGTTTGGCTTTAGCTCTGCAGCTCTTTAATTCAACTGACGGCACTGCAACCTCCACGATAAATTCTGTGGAACCAGGATTGCTTCGCGCCACCTTGACTAATGTGATTTCAGGACTACCCGTTCAGGGCGAAATAATTGAAATATCCGTTGACGTGGGTGACCCGGAATTAACACCTGCCTCGGGTCAAATACTGACTGACGTAAATGGTGAAGCAGAGATATTGGTTGGTGTGGGAACAAGTCAGGCAGGTGCTGCAATCAGCCTGCTAGCCGATGTATCGGATTTGTCGAGCGTTATACAGTTCTCCGTTGGCAGTGCTGACATTCAAATTGGACGCGATCCAGATGGGGATTACTCGGCCGTGGATGCGGGTACCTTTGTTCTCAGTGAGATTGATATCGCAGGCGGTGCAAATACTCTTGCCCTAGCCGCTGGCGGCAATGCCATCGTGAAAGTTGCAGTGGTTGATGGGAGTACCGATCTATTTACAACTCCTCTTACGGTTAATTTTACAAGTGACTGTGCTGCCTTAGGCCTGGCTACGATCGATACCGGAGTCACCACGGTTAATGGTGTAGCCACTGCAACATACAACGCAGACGGCTGTGAGAGCACCGATACTATTCGGGCGAGTTTGGTTGAGATATCTGGCGCTACAGCCGTCGGTACTGTCGATGTCGCCAGTGCAGCTGTAAGTTCGATTGAATTTGTTTCAGCTACACCGGAACAGATTTTTATCGGTGGTAGCGATTCTGTTTTGGTCTTTCATGTAACTGACGAGACCGGTAATGATGCCAACGGTCAGAGTGTTAACTTTAGCCTTTCAACGGATTTAGGCGGTGTGGCGCTGCAATCTACCACGGGTTCGACTGGTGTGAGCGGTAACGTAACGGTTCGAGTCACTCCCGGCAATGTGCCGACACCGGTGCAGGTTATTGCGACCATTGATATTGGTGGTGGCGAAACGGTTAGTACTGTGTCCAATACTTTGGTTGTAAGTACTGGTCGTCCCGATCAGGATTCCTTCTCTCTTTCCGCCAGCGTATTAAATCCAGGCGGAGCTGATATCGACGGTGTTGAGTCTATCCTTACGATTCGAGCCGCTGATGCCTTTAACAACCCGGTCCCCGATGGAACGGCGATAAACTTTATTACTGAGTATGGTGCGGTAGACGATTCTTGTAGCACAACCGATGGCGCTTGCACTGTAACTTGGAGGAGCCAAAGCCCGCGAGAGGTATTCTTCCCCAATACAACGGGCACTATGAGAACCATCAATAATACGGCCTGCGACTGGGATGACGATGGGGCTGACGGAGACGATACAACTGGCGATCCCTGTTTTGTGGTTGGGGAAACCTTTCCTCTGGGTCAGGTATATTCCGGACGCACAACCATATTGGCTTACGCGGTTGGAGACGAATCCTTTATTGATTCAAACGGTAATGGTATTTACGACTATATTGATAACGGCAATGGTGTTTACGATGGCGAACCCACTGACACCTTAGAGCCCTTTGTTGATCTACCGGAGGCTTTCCGCGACGACAACGAGGATGGTGTGTTTGGATCCGAAACCCTGAATGTTGACAATGATGCTGGGTTGCCATGCACCTCTGATGATGGTCGTGACCAGTGTTCCGGCTGGCTAGAAGGTGGCCAGGAAGAAGAATTTGTCGATTTGGATACTGATGGTAATTACGATGGCGATCAGGACACTGATGACGCCAATGGCTCAGTGGGCAATGGTATATACAACGGGGTTCTTTGCGCAGAAGAGGTTGAGCTAGCTGGAGACTGCTCATCATCGCCTGTAAGTGTGCGTGATGAACTTGTTGTGCTGATGTCGGGCAGCTCGCCTGTTATCGATTTTAGAAACAATGACGCCTTTTTCTCACCACTAACAACCAATGTTGATGCTTCGTTAGGCGCGACTGTAGTGCTTTATATTTCAGATTTCCAAAATGGATACCTTGCCAGTAACAGCACCATTACAATCGTTGCCGACAACTGCAAGATCGGTGGTGATGGCACCTATACGGTAGGCAATACAAATGCGGAAGGTTTTACAAGAATCACCTTAAATCTATCCGAGGATGCAGAGACAACAATTACTGCGGGTGCGGTGAACGTGACAGTGGTAAGTACAATTACTACCGGTGGTGGTGGCAGCTTTGAAGTTGAGAATACTGCTGCCTTTGTTTGCGAAGACGACTAGGGTGTTTTTGGCAATTCCAAAAAAGGCGCTTCGGCGCCTTTTTTATTGGTCGACCGGAATCGAAGACCTAAGTAGAAACTTTTACCACCTGATCTTCGGAAAAGGTAAATAGTACTTCTGCTCTCTGATAGGCGAATATGCCATTGGTCACTACGCCGGGAATTTGATTGATTGATTCTTCCCAGACTTGGGCGTCGACAATTTCAAGATCCTGTACATCAATAATAATATTGCCGTTGTCGGTGGTTACGCCTTCACGAATAACGGGGTTGCCACCCACTTTCTGCATCGCTAGGGAGACTGGCACTGCAGCCATGGGTATCACTTCGATTGGCAGTGGGAACCTACCCATGACCTCTACTTGCTTGGACTCATCGGCAATACAGATAAATCGATCCGCCATTGAAGCCACAATCTTTTCTCTAGTCAGTGCTGCGCCACCGCCTTTAATCATACAAAGCTCGGAATTGATCTCATCTGCGCCATCCACATAAAAGGTCATACGCCCACTTTCAGCAAAATCCATAATGGGGATGCCTTGATCTCTAAGTCGATCCGCCGAGGCTTCCGAGCTTGGCACCGCTCCGGTAAATCGATCTTTATGCTGTCCCAGCAAATCGATAAAACAATTGGCAGTACTTCCTGTGCCTATCCCAATTGGCTGGGCTTTGTCGGTAGCGGCCAGAACATATTCAAGTGCAGCGGCGGCGATAGCTTTTTTTTGATCGTCTTGGTTCATAGGTCATTAGCATCAGAATAAATGGTGCTAACATGTTACGGCATAATAAGAGGGCCTGTTAACAGGCCCTAACTCCTATTCTTTACATTGGTTACTGGTTTTCATGGCACTGGATTACCCTAAAAAAATCCTTTCGGCACAGATCTATGATCTGGTTAGAGAGACTCCGCTGGACGATTCGCCCATTCTCTCCGAGCGAATCGGCAACCGCGTATTGCTGAAAAGAGAGGATCTACAATCCGTCTTTTCCTTTAAATTGCGCGGAGCATACAACTGTATTCGTTTGCTGAGTGACAAACAGAAGCAGGCTGGAGTGATCGCGGCCTCTGCAGGCAATCATGCGCAGGGTGTGGCATTGAGTGCGCGCCACTTGGGCATCAAAGCAACTATCGTCATGCCTCGAACTACTCCTTCCATCAAGGTTGATGCGGTACGGGCTCTGGGTGGGAAAGTGCTATTACGCGGCGACACTTACGATGAAGCATCGGCATACGCGCACGAGTTAGTTGAGCAGAAGGGGCTGACCTATATTCATCCCTATGACGATCCAGATGTAATTGCCGGGCAGGGCACTATCGGTGTGGAAATTCTGCGTCAGTTCCCTGGAGATATCGATGCAATTTTTGTTGCGGTTGGTGGCGGCGGCCTCTGCGCCGGTATTGCCGCCTACATCAAATATGTGCGTCCGGAAATTCGTATTATTGCGGTTGAACCCGAGGATGCTGCCTGTCTGAAGCTGGCGCTGGATACCGGTCGACGAGGCAAGTTGAGCCATGTTGGTTTATTTGCCGATGGCGTCGCCGTGGCTCAGATCGGCGAAAAGACATTTCCGATTCTAAAAGAATTGGTGGATGAGGTTGTTACCGTATCTACCGACGAAATCTGCGCGGCTATAAAGGACATCTACGAAGATACTCGCTCAATTGTCGAACCTGCGGGGGCTCTTTCCGTAGCTGCAATAAAAAGCTACGTAGCGCGTACGGGAGTACAGGGTAAAAACTTTGTTGGCATCAACTGCGGTGCCAATATGAATTTTGATCGGTTGAGATACATATCCGAGCGCACCGAAATTGGTGAAAAGCGCGAAGCAGTACTCGCTGTGACTATCCCCGAAAAAGCCGGAAGTTTCCGTAAGTTCTGCACTACCTTGGGCAAACGCAATATCACCGAATTTAACTATCGCTATAGCGACCCTAATGGTGATGGGGCCGACGCCCACATATATGTGGGTGTTCAAATCGCTGAGGAGCAGGATCGCAAGAAGTTACTGGGTGACCTGAAAAAAGCGGGATATCCGCTTTTGGATTTAACTGACAATGAACTGGCGAAGCTGCATATCCGCTATATGGTTGGAGGACACGCTGCCAGTGTTGGTGACGAACTGATCTATCGATTTGAATTCCCGGAGCGTCCGGGAGCCTTGATGGCCTTTTTGACGACTTTGGGGTCGAGGTGGAATATCTCTATGTTCCACTACCGTAATCATGGTGCTGCCTATGGGCGCGTCTTGCTTGGGCTGCAGGCATCTGCATCGGATCGCAAGCAGGTGCGGGAATCTCTCGACTCTCTCAATTATGAGTATTGGGAAGAAACCGACAATCCCGCGTACCAGCTTTTCCTAAGTTAGATGCTCTATTGATTCCGTCGGCGCTCTTAACCGGGCGCTGATGCGAATTACTTCCTGGTCTGTCACAACTGCATCCAAAGGCACATCCCAATCTTCTGCTTCCAAGTCTTCAAGCTGCTGAAATGCGTAGGCAACACCCACGATCAAAGGCCGATTTTCTGGAGCCGCTGAACTAGAGGGAGTTAGTAGGCGATCATAGTAGCCGCCTCCCATGCCGATTCGAGTTCCCTTTGAGTCAAAGGCAACCAGCGGAGTGAATACAACGGAGTGCGCAAATAGCGGGCGTAGCTTGCCAGAGGTCGGTTCCAATATTCCGTAGCGGTTGCTGATTAGAGAGTCAGTCGGCTGCCACACTTTTAATTGCATTTTTCCCATCTCCGATTTTACGCAGGGCAGAGTGATCAGCTTGTTTCGAGTTAAGCAGTCATCGATAACGGGGGCGAGGTTTATTTCGCCGTCATTGCTTAGATAGGCTGCAATGCTTTGAGCACGCAAATACCAAATCTGTGTGCGTAGATTACGCAGCAAATCGAATGAACTGAACGCTCGTTGGGAGGGGGTAAGCATCCGACGCTGGGCGCGCATCGCGCTGCGAATAAACCGACGGTCCATTGGTTAGAAAATCAACTGGGCGAGGTTCGGGATTGAAAAGTTCGAGCTAGACTGGATTGAGTCATGTACCAGCTTCCTAGAAATTAGAAGCCCCGGAAATGCCGCAGTCCGATATGGCCCTTGAACCCGAGTGGTTCAAGGCGGAAACTCAATTGGCATATCAGGCTTTCCGGCGGGCGGACATGCACAACAATGACAAAAGTGGATCCTTAAGGTTTGCTTATCGGCTCGAGGACGAATCAAACACACAAACATCCCAGGGTTGGGTGCAGTATACCGCTTTTAAGATGTTTAGCCTGCCAAAGGCGGCTTAAGATTTTGTATAGCTGTATCGATTTTGTCGCGCAATCTTTCAATGCCGGAGGCGACCAATTCGCTAGTCGCACCAGAATTTTGCGACTTGACCATTTCATGAGCGACATTCAGACCGGCGATAATGGCGATACGCTCCAACCCAATTACGCCTCCACTTTGTCTGATCTTCAGCATATTTTGGTTCAACATTCGTGCTGACTCGAGCAGTTCTTCCCGTTCTTGTGGATCACAGGCTATTTGATACTGCTTGTCTAGAAGTGTGATGGTTACTGTCTGAGCGTCACTAACCATTATTTAGGATTCCTGCAGGGCTTTTAGGCGTTCGACCATTTTTTCCACACGTACTCGCGCGGCTTGAGTCTTTTCAATCAGAGAAGTGCGCTCTTGCAGCAAACCACTTTCGCGGTCGCGCAGACTTTCGTTCTCCTGCTGCAAATGGGCACAAAAACCGATGAGTTCATCGATCTTCTCTTCTAGCATTTTTAGATTTTGTTCGCTCATTTTTCAACCAAAATAGATCTCAGGACACTATAGGCGTAGCGCATTCTAGCGTCAATTAGCCATTTTTATACATTGCCAGCTGTGTCTCAGAGATTGGCACTGCTGTTAGAATGCGGGGCATGACAAATTCTCTTTCCTGGACGCATATCCGATCCAAACTTGTTGAAATTGAGGCACCACTTTCGGTTTCTGAATATCACGGTCATCTTATTGGTCGCCACGTTGGTGGCCATGAGATTGTTGGATCTGCGGGTATGCAAATGATTGCCGAACTAACTGCAGCGCCACTGCCTCGTTTGTTGCAAGACTCCGAATATTGGAAGCAGCATATGCAGAGCCTAGTATCCAACTTTGAAACTGAGAACTACGGGTTTCAACCACTGTTGCCCGATGATGATCTACCCATACAGGAGCGACTATTCGGACTAGCCAACTGGTGTACAGGATTTCTCAATGGCATTGGTTGTGCGCTGGACGCTGGTGCCGCAGCTACCCTGTTAAAGGATGACGATACGCTGTCGGATTTTACTGAGATTACCAATATTGATTTTGAGGCTTCTGAAACCAATGAGAACGAAGCACTCTATATTGAGCTTGTGGAATACGTCCGCTTAGCCAGCCTCAATATGCATGAAAATCTAAAAGAGCTCTTGGCGGCCGAAAGAGACGAATCTGAACCTATCCATTGAACAGAATGCCACTTCATTAATTAGAGAGCGCCTGCATTGAGCAAAATAAACGAGGAATACAAAAAGAGACGTCGAAACCTGATGCGCCAAATGGGCGAAGGTTCTATCGCCATTCTTCCCGGTGCCCATGAAGTGATTCGCAGTCGTGACACGCACTACAGGTTCCGCCAAGATTCCAATTTATCCTATTTGACGGGCTTTCCAGAACCCGAAGCACTGGCTGTGCTCATACCGGGCAGGGATCAGGGAGAATTTATCCTATTCTGTCGCGAAAAAGATCGCAGCCGTGAAATCTGGGACGGCTTTCGAGCAGGTCCCGAAGGCGCACTGTCACAATATGGTGCTGACGATGCTTTCCCGATCAGCGACATGGATGACATCCTGCCGGGTTTAATTGAGGGCAGAGAAAAAGTCTATTACAGCATGGGTTCACATCCCGACTTCGATACCAAGCTTTTGAACTGGATCAGTCATATCCGTGCGCAGTCACGAGCTGGCGTCACACCACCGGGTGAAATTATTGATCTTGAGCACATGATCCACGAGATGCGCGTGATCAAGAGCACCGCAGAACTGACAATTATGCGCAAATCTGGAAAGATCTCAGCCGAGGCTCACTGCATCGCCATGCGAGCTTGCAAATCGGGTATGTACGAGTACCAACTTCAGGCTTTGATAGAGCATGAATTTGCTGACAAAGGAGCAGTTGCTCCGGCCTATTCAAGCATTGTTGGCAGCGGACAAAACGCCTGTATTTTGCACTACATCGAAAATCGTGCCGCGATGCAGGATGGAGATCTGGTTCTTATTGATGCCGGCTGTGAATATGAGGGATATGCCGCGGATATCACACGAACCTTTCCGGTTAATGGCCGCTACAGCGATGAGCAAAAAGCGATTTATGAAATTGTGCTTGAGGCGCAGAGAGTGGCCATTGATGCATGCCGCATCGGCAATACCTACAACAAACCCCATGAGGATAGTCTTGAAACAATTGTGGAAGGCCTGCGAGATCTGAAATTGCTGAACGGCAGCACGGAAGAAATCATTGAAAAGGGCAGTTACAAAAGCTTTTACATGCATCGAGTTGGCCATTGGCTGGGAATGGATGTGCATGACGCGGGCGACTACAAAGTGGATGGGGCTTCTAGCGGCTGGCGTGAGTTTGAATCGGGCATGGTGACCACAGTTGAACCGGGCATCTATATACATGCCGACAATAAAAAGGTGCCGGCCAAGTGGCGGGGTATAGGTATTCGTATTGAAGACGATATTGCCATCAAGAAAAATGGTCCGGAATGCATGACAGCAGCGGCACCCAAGCAGGTGGCCGAAATAGAACATCTGATGGCTGGCTGAAGATGGCAGAGAATATCGCCGTTGTTGGCACGGGATTGATTGGTTCAACCTTGGTTTGTGCGCTGCAGCAGGCGTTGCCCAAGGCAAATATCATTTGGGTGGGTGGTGAAAACCCTCAGCCCAATCCCAAGCAGGGTCAGGACTCTCGTGTTATTGCCTGCTCGCTGAGCTCAAAAAAATTATTCGAGGATCTCGGAGTATGGGGAGAACTGGCTGATGAGCGCATGGGTTGCTATCAGCGCATGAAGGTCTGGGATTACGAGGGCACCGGTCAGGTCGATTTTTCTGCTGAGGAATTAGTGAGTTCAGGGAGTTCCAACTCGGACAACTTCTTGGGCTATATAGTAGAAAATGCTATTTTGCTCGAGGCTATCGAACGTCGTATCGAGAATTCCTCCGCTCAACCGGACCGCCATATTCCCGCAAAAGTCGAGGCTATAGAACAGTTGGATACAGGTGCAGTTCTTCTGCGCTTGGATACCGGCTCGGAAATTGAGGTTGACTTGCTGTTGGCCGCTGACGGTGCCAAATCTTTTGTGCGTGACTGGGCCGGGCTAAGCGCGCGACGATGGTCCTGTAAGCAGCGTGCACTGACCGCAGTAGTGACTCATTCCAACTCAAACCAACAAACTGCCTGGCAGGCATTTTTACCCACTGGGCCCTTGGCTTTTCTGCCTTTGGCCGAACAGTCTGGCACCTTTCAGTCGTCCATTGTCTGGAGCGTCGATTTTGCGGCGGTAGAGGAGATCGAGCAGCTAGATGATGCAGAGTTTTTGCATCGCTTAAGCCGATATATGCCCGCTGAATTGGGTTCACCGCTGTCGGTGACACCTAGGTTCGGTTTTGATCTGCAACAAAGCCTGGCTGCAAACTACTACTCTGATCGTGTTGTGCTGGTTGGCGACTCGGCGCACAACATTCATCCTCTAGCTGGTCAGGGCGCAAATTTGGGTTTTGCAGATATTGCCGAGCTGATAGCGCAATTGAAACGCGCTGATTCACGCGGTGAATCTCTGTGGAGCGATTCAGTGAAGCGTCGCTACCAACGCCAGAGGCGCTGGCAAAATCAATCCATGGCGATGGCGATGGATGTCTTTCGAGAAGGATTCGGTATTGAAGAACCTCATATTCGGGTTCTCAGAAATCAGCTAATGCATCTTTTTCAAGATCAAATCGGTCTCAAGAAAATGTTCGCCAAGGTGGCAAGCGGGGCATCGAAATAGCTTGATGCTAATCAAGTCTAGCTAAATCTAGTTTGCTGTTCGTAATAGGAATCATTATCATTTGGCGCCAATCTAGCTAGATGATTTCTGTGACACGCGTTTTTGCTCTAATTCCGGCCTTTGTTTATTTTGGATCAGCTTTGCTGATGATCTCATGCAGCTCGGATTCAGCCGAAAACCAAACCGAAGCAGCTGTAGAACCTATCACGGTATATTCCTCCCGCGCTGAGCATTTAATTCAGCCTCTATTTCAGGCTTTCACAGAAGAGACTGGCATAGAGGTTAGATATATCACCGATACAGAAGCGGCACTGATATCCAGGTTGCAGTCCGAGGGAAACTCCAGTCCAGCCGACATGTTACTAACCGTGGATGCCGGTAACCTTTGGCATGCAGATCAGCTCGGGTTATTGCAGCCGGTTGCCAGCGAAGTTTTGCAGCAAAACGTTCCCAGTCAATATCGCGCGCCAGACAATACTTGGTTTGGTCTTTCTCTGCGGGCTAGAACAGTTATTTATTCAACCGAGCGTGTGGAGCCAGCTGAGCTTTCCACCTATGAGGCTCTCGCCGATAGGCAGTGGATGGGACGCTTATGTTTACGCACCTCTAAAAAGGTATATAACCAGTCCTTGGTAGCCAGCCTCATCGCCCGACTGGGAGAGCAAGCTGCGGAACAGGTTGTCACCGGATGGGTGGAAAATCTTGCCGTTGATCCTTTGAGTAGCGATAACCGTGCAATTGAAGCGGTGGAGGCAGGCATTTGTGATCTGGCGCTGGTGAATACTTACTATTTCGGTCGTATGCAAACCGACAATCCCGAGATACCCATAGCGATTTACTGGCCGAACCAGGATTCCAGCGGTGTACATGTCAACGTTTCGGGTGCGGGGCTGGCTCGCTATGCGCCCAATGCCGATCAGGCAAAGAAACTGTTGGAATGGTTGTCATCGGAATCGGCTCAGGAAAAATTTGCTGGGCTAAATCTCGAATTTCCGGTAAACCCGGATGTGCCCTCTGTTGATCTGGTCAAAGCCTGGGGAGAGTTTCGCGCCGACAATATGGACGTTGATTCTTTTGGTGCATTGCAGGCCGATGCGGTTCGCTTGATGGATAGAGCGGCGTATCGTTGATTTCAGCCCCTTTACCTAGGTCGAGCGCATCTCACTCATTCGGCTCTTGGGTATGGCTGATTCCCGGTGTCTGTGTGGCCTTGATTGTCGCTGCGCCTATTTTCTATCTTTTCCTCAGTTGGGGGCAGGTCGACCAGCAGCTTTGGCAGCACTTGCTGGATACCCAGTTGCTCAGATTAATATCCAACACAGTTATTCTGGTTGTTGCAGTCGCTATCGGTACCACCCTTGTCGGCGTGTCTTTGGCATGGCTTACCGCGCTCTGTGACTTTCCGGGGCGAGCCTGGATGGATTGGGCTTTAATGTTGCCGCTGGCGATCCCGCCCTATGTGTTTGCCTTTGTGGTGCTGGGCATATTCGACTTTGGCGGTGTATTTCAAAACAGTCTGGGCCGCATATTTCCCCAATATATCGGCGGGGATGCGCGATCAACCGGGATGCTTGTTCTGGTGATGACCTCGGTTTTATACCCCTATGTCTATCTGCTGACACGCAATATATTTCTAATGCAGGGGCGTGCGGCTTTTGACGTCGCTCGATCCCTTGGCGCAAGTCCTTTTGAAGCGGCTTGGCGAGTCGCTTTGCCTATGGCTCGTCCGGGCATAATTGCGGGCGTTTCTCTAGTGATGATGGAAACCCTCGCAGACTTTGGAGCGGTATCCGTTTTTAACTATGACACCTTTACCACAGCGATCTATAAATCCTGGATCAGTCTGTTTAGTTTAGCGACAGCCTCACAGCTGGCTTCCTTGTTACTGCTGTTTGTTATATCCGTCATCATGCTTGAACGGACAACTCGAGGCCGTGGGCGTATTGAGCAAAAGTCGACCCGAACAGAGCTGTTTCAGCTAAAGGGAATTGCTGCTGTTGCTGCCTCGGGCTGGTGTCTCCTTGTCCTTGCTCTGGCTTTTGCCCTGCCGGTGGCGCAGCTGATCAGCTGGGTGGCAAATTCAGCGTCAAATTCGGGTATCTTTTCAGCGATATTTAGCAGCTCAACACTGCGTCTTATACAAAATACCTTTGTATTGGCTCTGGGCTCAGCATTGGCTATTGTTGCCATCGTTTTTTTGATCAATCTGTCGGTTCGGCAAAACAAAAACGCATCCGTATTTTCTGAGATAGCAGGCTTGGGCTACGCCTTGCCGGGATCCGTGCTCGCTGTGGGCATTGTGGCTGTGTCTGCGCACTTGGATGATCTTTTTTCAGGACCGGCGACTGATGGATTTCTGGTCGGTGGTTTGCTGGGATTGTTTTTTGCCTACCTGATTCGTTTTTATCGCCCAGCAAATTCACCTATTGAGTCGGCTATGGCTCGACTGCGCCCCGAGTTGGGAGAGTCAGCACAATCTCTTGGCGCAAGCAAAATGAGAATTGCCGGCAAAATATATTTGCCGATGCTGACGCCGGGAATATTGGCAGCAATGCTGCTGGCTATGATTGATATTATGAAAGAGATGCCCGCCACCCTTATGCTCAGACCCTTTGGTTGGGACACCTTGGCAACACAAATATACAGCCTCACGTCGGAAGCTGAATGGCAGCGGGCTGCCGCCCCCGCACTTATTTTGATAGCGGTAAGCTGTGTGCCGGTTATTATGTTGATTCGTCAATCGCTGTCAGGAAATCGATGAAACCTGAGTTGGCTAGAGGGCTGTATTCCGCGGCCGCCTATCTGCTTACCCCGGTCGCGCTGCTTCGTCTTGGAGTTAAATCGCAAAAAAACTCCGGTTACCGGCAGCACATTGGTGAGCGTTTTGGATTTGTAGCAAGTCCGCAGCGCCGCGACAAACATATCCACTTCCATGCGGTTTCTGTGGGTGAAACACTGGCTGCGGTGCCAATGATAAAAAGCCTTAGCCAAGCCCACGATGATTGGAGCATATCTATTTCAGTGAGCACGCCCACTGGTCGAGAGCAGGCTCAAAAGCATCTTGTTGGACTGGCTGAAATAAGTTATTTGCCCTTTGATACCCCCGGCGCGGTTCAGCGATTCTTAGATAGAGTAAAACCTGATCTGATGGTTATGGTGGAGACCGAGCTGTGGCCCAATCTTGTGCATCAGTGTCACAAAAGAAAAATTTCAACTTTACTCATGAACGGTCGCATGTCTGCAAAATCTGCCCAGAGCTACTTAAAAATGGCGTCCCTGACCAAGCAGATGATGTCAGAAATCGATTTGGTGTTGGCCCAGTTTAGCGAGGACAAAAACAGGTTTATCGAGCTAGGCTGTGCGGCTGAGTCTGTGGTCACATCGGGTAATCTGAAATTTGATGCAAATCTCTCCGAACAAGTGAAAAGCCGAGCGCAAATGTTGCGAAGTGATTGGCAGCTGCAGGATCGACCGGTTTGGATCGCGGCCAGTACTCATCTGGGAGAGGAGGAGATCATTCTCGAGCTTCACAAAAAACTGCTACTGGATTTGCCAAATCTGCTGCTGATTTTGGTTCCGCGACACCCGGAGCGCCGTCCAGAGATTGAAAGCCTGATTGTCGATCAGAATCTGAAGGCAGTGGTTCGCAGCGAAATTGATGAACACGCAGTATTAGGAGCTGAAAACTCAGTAATGCTGGTTGATACCCTGGGCGAACTCAACCTCTTTTACGGTTTGTCTGATTTGGCCTTCGTTGCAGGTTCTCTTATTCCACATGGTGGACACAACCCAATCGAACCCGCGCTCTGGAAGTTACCGGTCTTAACGGGCCAGCACTGTCACAACTTTATGGAAATAACTGATCAATTGGTTTGTGCTGGATCCTTGATTCAGTGTGCTGATAAGCAAGAGCTGTTTGGACATCTGTATGAGCTGCTGCAAAACCCGGAGCGTCGACAACAGATGGGAAGTGCCGCCGATCAGGTGATCGCCCAGAATCAGGGATCCCTTGATCGACAGAGGCAACAAATCGAAGAGCTAATATCTACTCGCCTGTGATACCCGTCAAAAAGGGTACCTGAGTACCAAAGCAGAAAGGTCTACTAGGGAAGATACAGGCTGCTAGGGATTTCGTTAGTAGCGTCCATCCAGCGGTTTAGTTCTTGCAGATCCTCTTCACTCAAAGTGCCAGCAGTGCTTTTCAGACTCAGCAGCGCTTCGATATAGTCAAAACGGGCATTAAGAAAGTTGCGCCTAGTACTGTAAAGATTACGCTCAGCCAAGAGAACGTCTACCAGATTTCTTGTACCTACTTCGTATCCCGCCCGAGTGGCTTCCAATGCAGCTTCTGAAGAGCGAATTGCCTGCAACCGAGCCTGCACTTGCGAAATGCTCGTAATAACGCGTAGATGATTAATGCGGATGCTCTGGCGCAAATTTCGCTCAGTATTTGCCAACAACTCCTCTGCCTCGGTCAAATTATGTCCGGCCTGAACGCGCCGCGCCCATGTGCTGCCGCCGGTAAAGGTAATAATGGGAACACTTAGAGTTACTGTAAAGGCACCACCCTCATCGTATAAACCCGCCAGACGATCTGCATCTTCAACTCCTTCCAGATTGCCTCCATAGCTGGCAGCGGCTTCAATTGTGGGATAGTAATTAGTGAGGCTATCCTTTTTATTCAGCTCAGCAGACTCAACGGATATTTTTGCCAAATCCAGAGTCTGGCTGTTTTCCAGAGATAGAGCCACCCAGTCAGTGACATCAGATGGTGTTGGAGAGACCACCGGGTAGTTGTCCATCAAAGGGGCAATGCTTGTATAACGTCTTCCCGTTAAAACAGTCAGAGCTTCATAGGTAATTGCCAGATTTCCCTGGGCATCCAGTTCGCGTGCGATGACATCATCATATGAAGCTTGTGCTTCAAGCACATCGGTAATGGCAACCAGTCCAACATCAAAACGTTGCTGGGTTTGCTCGAGTTGTGATTCGAGAGCAGTCCTTTCAGAAATGATCGACTCAAGTGTATCTATTGCACGCAAAACGTCGAGATACGCCGATACCGTATTGGTAATCAGACTTTGTTCTTCTTGCTCCCAAACCAGCAAGGCCCTGTCGACACCAAGATTGCCACTGCGATAGCTGTACCAGTCGGACATATCAAAAAGTGTTTGAGAAATCCTGGCTTCGTAGTTATTTGTAGTGTCTGAGCCCGGCGGTTGGACTCCCACGGTTGTCGGCCCGAGAGGATCGGAATATCGAGATTGTGCTGACAAACTAACAGTTGGCAGTATTGCGGATCGGCCAATAGCACCACTCTGCATGTCTGACTGCAAGGCGGCGTAGGCGGCACGGTATTCCGGATTATTGGTTTTTGCCAGTTCGTAAATTTGCATCAGGGTATCCGCCGAAGCGCAGAGCGACGCGGAGGCAAGTGACACAATACTAATGTTTCGCACGCTGCGAAATAATGTTTTCATTCCTAGGTCCGTAATGAGGTTAGGTTGTTTTAAAGTGTTCAGTAGCGCGCCGGAATGCTACCACAGACGCTCTTTTTTTCACCTGTTAAGAATACTTAAAAGCGGCGGACTTTAGTAAAGCCTGTGCAGTTTTTGATGCGGGACAACTTTTATAGGAGTGCAGCTTGGTGCAAGCAAAGTTTGGTCAACAGGATTTGGAAATTCTCGATGAAAATCTTGTTTATGAGGGATTTCATCGGATTAAACGCGTTCGCCTAAAGCATCGACTTTATGCTGGCGGCTGGAGTCAGGAAATGGATCGAGAGGTCAGTGACAAAGGTTCAGCTGCCTGCGTCATTGTTTACGACCCCGACATTGACTCGGTCTGTCTAGTGGAGCAATTCCGTATCGCTACTCTGCAACCGGGTCGGCCTGAAAAATCACCCTGGGCGACAGAAATTGTTGCCGGCATGATCGATAAGGACGGTGAAGCGCCAGAAGAAGTAGTTGAACGTGAGCTTCTTGAAGAGGCCGGGCTGCAGGCGACTCATTTGGAGAAAATTACCAGCTATTGGGTTAGCCCAGGCGGCTCCTCAACACGTATGCATATCTATGTTGCTCTCTGTGATCTGACCGATGCCGGAGGTATCTATGGACTTGATGAGGAGCACGAGGATATTCTTGCGGTAGTGGAACCGCTAAAAACTGTGTACGAGTCCGCACTTGTTGATGAATCGAGCAATGCAGCGACGCTTATCGGGCTACAATGGCTAACTTTAAACCGCGAACGCATGTACCATATTTGGCAAGATCTCAATTGTGATTAACGACCGCGGAACCAATGGCAATTAACAAAGGCAAGAAAGGAGAATCGTGACCTCCAGCGTTGCAAGCCAAGAAAAACACTTACTCACCGATCTTCATGGTCAGTGTGAGCTCAACTATCTTCGCTTAGAACAAGTATTTCCGGACATGAGAGTTACACTCAAGACCCAAATGTGCGCCGGCGCCGATGACAAACTGCGCATGCAGATTGAAGTGATTGAAAGAGCCCCATACACCACGCTCTTGTCAGTTGGGGGCCAAGTAGCGGGATTACCATGGGCCGGCGATTTGCAAATGGATGTTCAGATGTACCACGATGCCAAAATGGCGGAAGTGAGTCGGTACAGCTCCCAAAAATTAGTATTTATTCGCAATCAGTACCCTAACGCACAGATGTTCCAACGCCACGAAAAATGGCATGCGAATCAGTTTTTGGGTGTTTGGTTGGACTACTTTATTCAATCGGGCCGCGCCCATACATTGGCTCCAGAGACGCATGACTAAGCTGATTCAGGTTACTGACCCCCATATTGGCGCGACGCCAGATTATCGCTTGGCCGGTGTGGATACGCGTCGCACCTTTGGCGAAGTGATGGATAGGGTTCGCACTGAAAATGCCGATGCTCTGCTTATGACCGGTGACAATGCAGCAGACTATTCCGAAGGCGCCTACCAGCACTTTTTTAGTGTTATGCGTAGCTTTGATCAACCCTATTATTGGATTCCGGGAAATCACGACAAGATTTCTGCTGCCGAATCGGTGCCGGGTGGTAAACCCTTCCAAAGAAGCGTTGAGTTCGGTGAGTGGCAACTCATATTTTTGGACTCGGTAATTCCGAGATCTCCTGATGGCCGATTGGGGCCGGAGGAGTTGCAGGCCCTAGATGCCTGTTTGGAGCAGAGTTCAAGCGCACATATCGCTATCTTTTTGCACCACCACCCCGTCAATATAAATTGCGCATGGCTGGATCAGCAATGTGTGCAAGACGCGGATCAGTTTTTTGCCATTTTGGACAAGTACCCTCAGGTGCGTGCCGTATTTTGGGGGCATATTCATCAGGAGTTTAATAGCAAGCATCGAGATATTCTGCTGCATTCCTGTCCTTCTACCTGCATACAGTTTTTACCTGACTCTGACGACTTTGCTTTGGACAACCGTTTCCCGGGCTACCGGGTTATTGAACTGAATGATGACGGTAGCTTAATCACCTATGTGCAAAGGGTTGAGATTCTCGATATGGGTGTCGATGAGAATTGTCTAGGATATGAATAATTAAAAAAAGAGCCCGCCGTTTAGCGGGCTCTTTCTATTCGATATTTCTTAGCTAACTAATATGTATACCCTATCGATAGGGTATACACCGTTGGGTCTATATCAACAGTCGTTTCGATTAACCCTAGATCGGTGGTTTGTATATCGGCTTCCGTTCTTATTTTTATGAATCGAGCAGAAGCATTCAGGCTCCACTTCTCAGTTAGCTCATAGTCAAAGCCGATTTGCGACGCTAAACCCCAAGAGTCGGACAAACTAACATCAGTGGATCCGGCAGCTGCCTCAAAGGACGAAACAGCATCTTCGTTAAAAAAAGTTGTGAAGTTGAGTCCCGCGCCAATGTAGGGTTTGAAGGCTCCGGAGGTGGTGAAGTAAAAAACAGCACTAAGAGTAGGTGGTAGGTGCTTTACTTCGGCGACATTTGCGTCGGTGAGCAATCCGGGAACTGTAGCTGACACGGTATGTTTAAAGGGTGTCGCTGCTAGCAGCTCAACCCCCCAACTAGGTGTCAACATATAGGTGGCGGTAAGCCCCAATTGGGTATTGCTATCTACATTGGCGAAGCTTCCGGCAAGTGGTGTGTCGTCCGACGTGAGCACTTTGCTACTTTCGTCCGGTTGTACACTAGTGAGCCCGGCGCGAACAAATATATCGCCTGTTTCATAGGCTGAGGTCTGTAGGGCAAATAGAGATAAAAATATTGAGGCAGCCAAGGCTATTGAGTTGCGGTTTCGCATAAAATTTTCCCGAGTTATGGTTTGTATTGCCTGAGTGAAATCTCAGATCTGATGGACGCAATTTAAAAACGTTTTCAAATTCTAAAAATTGATCTCGATTAAAAGTTTGGGACTGAAAATCTTCTAATTAGGACAAATTTGATTCAGCGCAAGAGTGCTTCTCATTAGCTCTCTGAGTTACACTTGCCAGATAAAATTCCACTTTAAAAATTAGTCAAAATCTATGAGCGAAACCTATACCTCCGGTGATATCGAAGTACTCACTGGGCTTGACCCGGTACGCAAACGCCCCGGAATGTATACGGATACGACTAGTCCTCGGCACCTCGCCCAAGAAGTCATAGACAACGGCGTCGACGAAGCCTTAGCAGGACACGCCTCCCGAATTGATGTGCAGCTGCATAAAGATGGCTCAATTACAGTGATAGACGATGGCCGCGGAATGCCCGTCGATCCGCATCCGGAATTCAAGGTTTCGGGAGTAGAGGTGATCCTGACCACCTTGCATTCCGGGGGAAAGTTTTCGAACAAAAGCTACAGTTTTTCCGGAGGTTTACACGGCGTAGGTGTTTCTGTGGTGAACGCCTTGTCAGAAAGTTTCGAAGTGGAAATTCGTCGCGGCGGCAACGTGCATCGTATGGAGTTTGCCAGCGGAGAAAAGGCGTCAGAGCTGGAAATCATTGATAGCTGCGGTCAGCGCAATACCGGTACCAAGATCAAGTTTAAACCCGAGGCCAAGTACTTTGATACTGCGACATTCCCGGTTAGTGAGATTCGGCATCTACTGCGTGCCAAGGCGATTCTCTGCTCTGGCTTGAAAGTCACTTTTGACAACCAGATTAAGGGTGAAAAAGACGAGTGGTTTTATGAAGATGGTCTAAAAGCCTATTTGGAAGAGCGCACCGATGGGCTGCCTCGCCTGCCAGATGAACCCTTTATGGGTTCCTCAAGCGGCGAAACCGAAGGGGTCGATTGGGCGCTGCAATGGTTGCCCGAAGGTGGTGAATCCATCACCGAAAGCTACGTCAACCTTATCCCAACCTCCGGAGGTGGTACCCACGTTAACGGTCTTAGAACCGGTCTGTTGGATGCTGTGCGCGAGTACTGCGAGTTTCGGGCAATGGTTCCCAAAGGCTTGAAGCTCTCTGCCGAAGACGTGTGGCAGCAGTGCTGCTATGTATTGTCATTTAAGATATTGGATCCGCAGTTTTCCGGTCAAACCAAAGAACGTCTTTCCTCAAGGGAGGCGGCAGTATTTGTTAGCGGCATCGTCAAGGATGCCTTAAGCCTTTGGATGAATCAGCATACCGACGCGGCAGATCAATTAGCGGAAATGGTTCTTGCCAACGCCCAGCGGCGAACGCGTGCGGCAAAAAAAGTAGTACGCAAAAAAATTACCTCTGGACCCGCTTTGCCGGGCAAGTTGGCCGATTGCACCAGCGATGATCCGGCTCGAACAGAGTTGTTCTTAGTTGAGGGCGATTCTGCTGGCGGGTCAGCAAAACAAGCGCGTGAACGTATATTTCAAGCTGTGCTGCCACTGCGCGGGAAAATATTAAATACCTGGGAAGTGTCTTCGGAGGATGTCATGGCCTCTGCGGAAGTGAACAATATCTCCGTTGCATTAGGTATTGATCCCGGCTCCGATGACCTCAGCCAACTGCGTTATAGCAAAGTTTGTATTCTGGCGGATGCGGACTCCGATGGACTGCATATTGCAACTCTATTGTGTGCGCTATTTGTCCGCCATTTTCGCCCGCTGGTGAGTGCTGGCCACGTATTTGTTGCCATGCCACCGCTGTATCGGATCGATATCGGCAATGATGTTTATTATGCTTTGGACGATCACGAAAAAGCAGGCGTATTAGACCGCATTGCCGCCGAAAAGAAAAAAGGCAAAGTGAATGTGCAGCGCTTTAAAGGATTAGGTGAAATGAACCCACTGCAATTACGCGAAACTACCATGGCACCTGACACACGTCGTCTTGTGCAGTTGAGTATCAAAGAAAGCGACGCCGACAAAATGCTGGATATGTTGCTGGCGAAAAAGCGCGCGGCGGATCGCAAGAGCTGGCTTGAGAAGAAAGGTAACTTGGCCAGTGTCTAATGCTGGTAGTTTTGCAGAGTCGAGAAATAGGACAGAAAAGTGACTGACGAAATACAGACCGAAGAACCAATACCAGCAGAGGGCGAGATTCAGTTACTTAGAGATTACGCTGAGAAAGCCTATCTCGACTACTCTATGTACGTCATTCTCGACCGGGCTTTGCCGCATATCGGTGACGGTTTAAAACCGGTACAGCGACGCATCGTCTATGCCATGAGCGAGCTGGGTCTTAAAGCCGGCGCAAAATTCAAAAAATCGGCCCGAACCGTTGGCGATGTAATCGGCAAGTTTCATCCTCACGGCGATAGCGCTGCATACGAAGCTATGGTGCTAATGGCGCAGACCTTTAGCTACCGCTACACACTGATCGATGGGCAGGGCAACTGGGGTTCCTCCGACGAACCCAAGTCCTTTGCCGCCATGCGCTATACCGAATCCCGGTTAATGGCCTATTCCAATTTACTATTGGAAGAGTTGGGGCAGGGCACTGTAGATTGGGGGCCGAATTTTGACGGCACAATGGAAGAGCCTTTGGTGCTACCGGCGCAACTTCCAAACCTGCTCTTGAATGGCACAACGGGTATTGCTGTAGGTATGGCGACAGATGTGCCGCCACACAATATGCGTGAAATAGCCTCTGCTTGTATTCGTTTGCTTGAAGAACCCAAAGCGGATATGGCCCAACTGCTGGAGCATGTGAAGGGGCCCGATTACCCAAGCGGTGCACCCATAATTACGCCGGCGGAAGACATTGCGCAGATGTATGAGACGGGTAAGGGCATGGTTCGTCAACGTGCCGAGTGGGCCTTGGAAGAGGGTGAGATAGTTATTACCGCCTTGCCTTATCAAGTATCTGGATCGCGTGTTCTCGAACAAATTGCTGATCAGATGAACAACAAGAAGTTGCCCATGGTCACAGATTTGCGCGATGAATCAGATCATGAGAATCCCACGCGTTTGATCGTTGTGCCGCGCTCAAATCGCGTCGACGTTGAAGCCTTGATGTTGCATTTGTTTTCCACCACGGATCTAGAGAAGAGTCATCGGGTCAATCTCAATGTCATAGGTATTGACGGCAAGCCAGCGGTTAAAAGCCTTAGAACCCTTCTTAGCGAATGGCTGAAGTTCCGCATGATCACAGTGCGGCGACGACTGCAGTATCGACTCGACAAAATCAACAACCGTTTACACCTGTTGGAAGGTTTGCTGATTGCCTTTCTCAATCTCGATGAAGTGATTCGTATCGTTCGGGAAGATGAGCACCCCAAAAAGGAGTTGATCGCAAAATTTACTCTGAGCGAAATTCAGGCTGACTATATTCTCGATACTCGCCTGCGGCAGTTGGCGCGGCTCGAGGAAATGAAAATTCAGGCGGAGCGCGACGAGCTTGAAACCGAGAAATCTGAAATCGAAATCATCTTGGCTTCTGCTACTAGACTGAAAACCTTGGTGCGCAAAGAGATCACCAAGGCAGCTGAGGAATATGGCGATGATCGGCGGTCACAGATAGTGGATGCGGCTATCGAAGCAAAATCCTTTTCTGAAGAAGATTTGATGGTCACCGAACCGGTAACAGTGGTACTCAGTGAGATGGGTTGGATAAGAGCAGCTAAGGGTCATGATATTGATGCAGCTGGATTAAGTTATAAGGCCGGAGACAGCCTGCGCACCTTTGCATTGGGCAAATCCAATCAATCGGTACATATTATTGATTCCACCGGGCGCAGCTATTCACTCCCTGCCCATACGCTGCCTTCTGCAAGAGGACAGGGCGAACCTGTTACCGGTCGCCTAAGCCCACCATCAGGTGTCGAATTTATGGCACTGCAAATGGGTGATGCCGAGCAAAAAATATTGATGGCCTCTGATGCCGGTTACGGCTTTATCTGTCAGATGCAGGATCTGCACGCCAATAAAAAGGCGGGTAAGGCAGTATTGAGTCTGCCAGCTGAATCCAAGGTTTTACCGCCCAGTAAGATCGCTGATCTAGAGACCTCGCTTCTGGTAGCTGTCAGTAATGAGGGGCGTATGGTGGTTTTTCCGGTGAAGGATCTGCCAGAACTTTCTCGCGGAAAGGGCAACAAAATTATCAGTATCCCTTCGGCGAGGGTAAAAAGCCGGGAAGAGTTTATGGCTGCCATTATTGTTGTGCCGGATCAAGCGGCGGTGCTGGTTCACAGTGGGAAGCGTCATATGAAACTAAAATTTAGCGAATTAGACGTTTTTCGTTCCGAACGAGGGCGACGTGGTGCGAAACTACCGCGAGGCTTCCAGCGAGTGGATGCGCTGAGCCTAGAACCGGATTCAAAAGCTCAAGAACCGAGCGAAGCGCCCGTTGCGATTGACGAGCCTTTAGCGAATTAGCGACCTTTGGCAAAATGAAAGTCGCTAAATAAACCAAAAAACACAACAATTAGAAAGAACCTGGAGTGAAGAGATGGACGGAATGTTGCAAAACATTGAGGCGCTGATAATCAACCTGGTTATCGCAGCAGTAATATTTTATGTGGGTAAAAAACTAGCCAAATGGCTTTCGGAAATTGTCGCTAAGGGCATGGCCCGCAAAGATACTGATCCAGCTCTGGTGGGATTCGTTTCCAGTTTGCTGAATTGGGCTCTTCTGGCTTTTGTGGTCATCGCTGCACTTGGTCAAGTCGGTATTCAGACAGCGTCGCTAGTGGCCATTATGGGTGCCGCTGGCTTAGCTGTTGGTTTGGCTCTTCAGGGCTCCTTGTCCAATTTTGCCGCGGGCGTACTGATTTTGATCTTTCGCCCTTACAAGATCGGAGATTTTGTAGAGCTGGCTGGTACAGCTGGCACCGTAGTTGGTGTGCAGATATTCACCACTGAGTTAGCGACCCCGGACAACAAGCAAATTATTGTTCCGAACTCATCGGCAATGGGTGGAATTATCACCAATGTATCTGCCAAGCCTACTCGTCGAGTCGATATGGTATTTGGTATCGGCTACAGCGATGACATTGATAAGGCTCGCGACCTCATTTTGGATATTCTCAATTCCGACGAGCGCGTGCTAAAAGACCCTGCGCCTCAGGTTGCGGTTTCTGAGCTTGCTGATAGCAGCGTTAACTTCGTTACTCGGCCTTGGGTAAATGCTGCCGACTACTGGGGTGTGATGTTTGACACTACGGAGAAAGTTAAGAAAGGCTTTGATGCTGCGGGTATTTCAATTCCATTCCCACAACAAGATGTGCATATGCATACTGTTGAAGGCTAAATTAATCCTCGAGCTGAGTTCTAAGCTCAGCGAGTCGAACACGAGCGGCGTCACGATCAAGTGGCGCTGCTTTTTTTTGCTCTTCTTCAATGTGCTCGATAGCGGGTAATTCTTCGCCACGTATCAGAGCCTCAAGCAGATTTTCATACTGCTGTCGATAAATGGGAAAACTGTAGTTTTCATCGCTACTGGCTAGCCGATGCCATCCCGTCTTGCGACCAGCGTGATAAACCAGAGGGTGGCTCCATCTATACTTGGCTTTGGGGCTGGGCGCATTGCAGGCTTCGACAAAGGCAGAGCGGGCATCCGCTAGCGGCCTTCCATCTTTATCAACGCAGCAGGCCTGAAGCATTTGCGCCAGCGTGGGTAAAAACTCACTGCGCTGAATGATGCGTTCTGATCCGGCGAGAATGGCCTCGGCAGGGATTTGGCTTAGGCTGTTGAGCCAGAGTTTCTTGATGGTATTAAGAGTTTCAGTGTCTGGAAACGCCTTGTAATACTGATTGTGGTAATTCACACGGAACAGCGAAAACACCGCATTGAGCGCTTCCTTTTGGTCCTGACTCAGTTCGACTTTAGTCTGCCCAGCTGGTGTCGGTAAGGTCATCGATTAGTCTTCTTGCTCGCGTGGTTTGTGTATGTGCGGATTCATGTGCAGTCTGCCACTGGTGCTTCACAAACTGCAAAAAAGTGGTATTCCAAGAGGCTCGTGCTTCGTTGCGATCGCGCCAATAGATAATAAATTCGGGGATCTTCTCTCTGGCAAAGTCCAAGTCGATGCGCGCAAGTCTAAGAACATCATAAACATCTTGATTTGGCTTCCAATCTGCGCTCATTGGCTTGGGATCCACATCATTTTCAACCGTGTGCTGGAAGCGCGCCCATTGGCGTTTCACGTGGGTAATAAAACGAGCATTCCAGGTATTTGAAGCGTCGCCCTTTTCTCGCCAGTACAAAACAAACTCCGGTACCGCGTCCTCAATAAATGATCGGGATACGCCAGCCTGTGTAACCAATATATCCATGGCGTCGTCCGAGGGCAGCCAATCTGACGACATGGCCTTGGATTCGCTGGAGCTGTTTTTCTCCCAAGGTGTTTCAGCAGCATCCGCTCGATTCTGCTCAGCCTGCCAGCGATGCCATTCTCGTAAAACCTGTTTTAAAAACCGGTTGCCCCAAGCGTGGCGAGACTCGCCCCGTTCAACCCAATATTGAACAAAGCTGGGTACCTGGCCCTGGGCAAATTCGTTGGGCACGCCCTGTTGAGCCAATAAGCGAAGCGTATTGCTGTCGGGCTGCCAGTTTGGCGCAATACGATTTGCCCGCGAAGGCTCGGAGTCACCTAGATTACCGTCGTTTCGGGTCGCAGAGGGTGCTGTGAAATCGGAAGTTTTGCTAACAGCAGATTGATTGAAGGCGAAGCGAATTTCGCCAGATTCTGTCAGGGGGGCTGATGCCACCAGCAACACACCTTTGTCGCGTAGGCTTTCGCAAATACGTTGCATATCGGCGCTGCTCCAGAACGCCATATCCGAATCCAGCTGCTGAATATTTACCTCAAACCATTGGTAACCTTGGGATTCTTTCGCTGTCTGAAAATTAGCCAAGCCCGCCAGATAGGATAACAACACGGCCTCTTCCAGACCTATGGTTGCTGCGAGCGACGGAGACACTACTAGGTGCCGCTCTGGTATCAGAGAAGACATGGGTTCATTTTGAATACGTAATTTTCGGGACTCCACATGCTACACTCGGTCGCAATCAAAGGTAAGCGTTTTTCAAATTTAGCGACCATTTTTAGACATATCTAGAGAGCAAAAATTGGCCAAATCAAAATCAGCATTTGTGTGCACGGATTGCGGCGCTGATTACACCAAATGGCAGGGACAATGCACAGCCTGCAATGCTTGGAATACTCTGTCAGAGATTCGCCTCTCACCTGCCGCCGCTGCGCGCAAAAGTAAATCTTCCGGTTATGCCGGTACTATTTCTACGGGGCAATTGCTGTCCGATATAGACGTTGCCGAGGAGCCCCGTATTAGCAGTGGTCTTGTCGAGCTCGACCGTGTCTTTGGTGGCGGCATGGTGGTGGGTTCGGCCGTACTGATCGGCGGAGAACCGGGAGCGGGCAAGAGCACACTGCTATTGCAGATGATGTGTGATCTGGCCAAAACGCAAAAATCCCTCTACGTAACCGGCGAAGAATCGCCGCAACAAATTGCCCTGCGTGCCAAACGTTTGGGCCTACCGACAGAACATCTTTCCATAATGGCTGAAACATCCTTGGACGCCATTATGGCGACCATTGATAACGATCCGCCGAAGGTTTTGGTGGTTGATTCCATTCAGGTGATCTATCGCGAAGATATTGCTTCGGCGCCGGGTAGTGTGGCTCAGGTGCGCGAATGTGCTGCCGAGTTGGTCCGCTTTGCTAAGCAGCGCGGCACCATTCTGATTCTGGTTGGACACGTCACCAAAGAAGGCTCTCTGGCCGGTCCAAAAGTTCTTGAGCATATGATCGACTGTTCTCTGGTATTAGATAGCTCCGACGATTCTCGTTATCGCATGCTGCGCAGCCGCAAGAATCGATTTGGTGCAGTCAATGAGCTAGGCGTATTTGCCATGACTGATACGGGCATGAAAGAAGTTGGCAACCCCTCAGCAATATTTTTAAGCCGCAATGAAAATACCTCCTCGGGCAGTATTGTGACGTCGGTGTGGGAGGGCAGCAGGCCCTTGCTTGTTGAAATTCAGGCGTTGTGTGACTCCAACCAATATCAAAATCCAAGAAGGGTAGTGGTGGGGCTAGAAGCCAATCGCCTAGCCATGTTGGTTGCCGTTCTGCATCGCCATGCGGGTATCGCTGTTGGTGATCAGGATATATTCCTCAATGTGGTTGGCGGAGTTCGCATTACGGAAACTGGTGCGGATTTGCCGGCCGTCTTGGCCATTCTTTCCAGTATGCGTGAGCGGGAAATTCCGAGAGATCTTATTGCCTTCGGCGAAGTGGGTTTGGCGGGAGAATTGAGGCCGGTTAGCAACGGTCAAGAGCGCCTTCGTGAAGCGGTTAAGCAGGGCTTCACTCGAGCCATTGTTCCCTATGCCAATCGGCCGCAGACGGCGATTAAGGGCATGGAGGTTATTGCTGCTAAGACTTTAGTTGAGGCCGTCGAGGTTATTTAGAACTCGGTTCTTTCATCTGGAAGCTCGAAGGTTTTTCTTAAGTTATTTCTCTATGTTAAATATTTCCGCGGCCGCGGGGGCGATCTTTTCTTTGCGTGCCCAAAGAAAAGAACCAAAAGAAAGGGCACCCCGATCACTTGGTCTGACGACTCCCCTCGTTTCAAGTAATTTATAGGGGTCGCTCAGACGAGACTTCCTGTCTCGCATCGCTTTCGCGCACGTCTATGTGCGCTCAACCCATATAAATTACTCTCCACTCGGCAGGTTCAACGGGGCTTGTCGCAAACTGACAGTATGGAGTTTAGGTCGCGACTTGGAGCCGCCGAGAAGCGCAGTGTTTATCCGTTAAGAGCGAGGAGTGTTTGAGGTGTCCGTCGGACGCCGAGTTGCCGAGCTTAGGATGAAGACGAGCATCACAGGGAACCCGCGCAGCGGGCGGTGGAATCGGAGCAAATGCTTTTGGGTACTTTTGGCGTAACAAAAGTACCGCCCCCGTGGCAGCGGAAATATATAAAAATAGCAGGAATTAAAAAAGGGGCCGAAGCCCCTTTTTAATCAAGTTGTCGAAAAACTAAATATCGTTATATCCCTGCTCATTATGCATGGCGACATCCAGTCCTTGTTGTTCGGTATCTGCATCTACTCTGATGCCCATCACCATATCCAGCACTTTAAAAATGATAAAGGTGACAACGGCTGTATACAGGAGCGTGGACACAATACCGGTTAGCTGAACACCAAGTTGCGAAGCTATGCTGACGTCTAAGCCCTGGCCGCTAAAAAGTCCAAGTTGGCTCGAAGCGAAGATACCGGCCATAAAGGTACCGAGCATGCCACCCACGCCATGCACCGGGAATACGTCGAGTGAATCATCAATTTTGAATTTCTGCTTGATGGCCTGGGTGGCGAAGTAACAAACCACACCAGCGGACAGACCGATCACTAAGGCTCCGCCTGGGCCGACATAACCTGAGGCGGGTGTAATGGTGCCGAGGCCTGCAACCATTCCGGTAACAATACCTAGAACCGAAGGCTTGCCAAAACGTACCCATTCCAGAGTCATCCAGGCCAATGAGCCCGCTGCCGCAGAGATATGAGTTACCAGCATTGCCATACCGGCGTCGCCATTGGCTGCTAGGGCCGAACCTGCGTTAAAACCAAACCATCCGACCCAGAGCATGCCGGCTCCAGTTACACACATGGTCAGATTATGCGGAAGCATCGGATGAGTCGGGAAGCCATTGCGATTGCCGATAACCAGTGCAGCAACCAATGCACCTACACCGGCAGTGATATGCACAACGGTTCCACCTGCAAAGTCGAGCAATCCCATTTGACCTAACCAGCCGCCGCCCCATACCCAATGGCAAATCGGTGCGTAAACCAGAATGAGCCAAGCAACGGTGAATATAAGCATGGCTGAGAATTTCATACGCTCAGCGAAAGCTCCAACAATAAGAGCTGGAGTAATAATGGCAAAGGTCATTTGAAACATTACAAAGACGGATTCCGGTATATCCCCGGACAAAGTCTCTTCCATCACTCCTGCGAGGAAAAACTGTGAGGTTCCTCCGATAAATGCATTGGCAGCTCCGCCGTCTGTAAAAGCCAGGCTATAGCCGACTAAAAACCAGACAATCGATGCGACGCAGGTGATTGAAAAACACTGCATCAAAACCGAAAGCACGTTTTTGCTTCTCACCAGACCTGCATAAAACAGCGAGAGGCCGGGTATAGTCATAAAGAGCACTAAGGCGGTCGAGGTAAGAATCCAAGCTGTATTAGCTTCATTAAGTTGTTGTGCAGAGGCTGCTGATGCGGCCATTAGAAAAAGAAGCGCAAAAATTGTGCGAAACACCATCTGGTCAATCCCCCCGGATTTATTGTTATTAGGTGGTATGGCGACAACATAACGGTGCAGGAATATTTTGCGTCACCCTAATGGTGTGTATTAAAGACAATAATGGTCCGCAAAGTCCAGTCTGCCTTTGAGTGGATAGTTATCTATATGCATTGGCAGCGCCATTTAGTTCACTGGTCTTCACAGAGAATTTGAATTCCTTAACCGAAGGAACAGGTTTCGAAGCGATCATTCACAATAGTTACATATCTTTACCCCCTCGAATGACCTCTTTACTTAGAGTCTCGGCAATATGCCTCCATCGTCAATAAGAGGACTAACAAATGAATCAGATCACTAAGACAGCTACCAAATTTACCCTTGCAGCCTTGATTTCAGTTGCTGCACTGGCAACGGCAGGTTTTGCTTCGGCGGCTCCTTTTGAGTCCAACATGGCTCCTTCAGATGCACTGCCGCGAGCAGGTGCTGCCAATCCGCAGGTTGGATTTTCCCGCCTTGTTTCTTTTCATGTTGATCGCGTTATCGAAAATGATCTAACCCGAACCGGTGGATTAGCGCTGGAAAGCATGAACGAGGAGCTAAACACCTATATACCCCTCGAAGTCGAAATAGATCAGTCAATTTGAGAGCTTCCTAAATAAAAGAAGTGATATTTCTCGCATAGATTCCTTCCCCCCTTTGGAATAAAAGTGCGATCAACTTAGCGGCCTTCGGGCCGCTTTTTTTCACATCTTTACAATTTTGCTGGAACTGTTTACCCCGCAGAGCACACAATAGGCATCGCAAGACAATAAGGTAGACAATGGCGAACCTGAGTGGACACCGCTTTTTGACTGGGATAACTTCAGTGCTTTCCGTGTTGATAACCTCGTGCTCTGGCGCAGGAGCTATATTGATGCCAGATCGCTTTGAAACAGATATTTTAGCGGATGGAAGCAAACGATTTGTCTATGAGGTTCGCTTTGGATCTGGCTCGAGACAATCGGCTGGTCGCAGTCAGGCTCCAAGTCAGGAAATTATGGAAGAGGCTCTTGAGGACTATTTCGCACAAGATCCTTACTGCGAGCAGGGGTACTTCTTGTATGATCAAGGTTTTGATGGCAGTTCATACACGATCTTGGGTGAATGCCAAGAATCAGCAGCAACAGAGATCAATAATTAAACCGGGGTGACGGAATTGAGTGAAAGATTATTATTAGTAGACGACGACCAGTCGCTAAACGAACTTTTAAGCCAGTATCTCAGTGGCACTGGATTTGATGTTTCAACCGTTACCTCTGGCGAGAAAGCAATTTCCTTGCTACAGCAGGATTCTAGCTTCGACTTGCTGGTTATCGACGTCATGATGCCCGGCATCACTGGCCTAGAGCTTCTGCCGATTATCCGCTCGCGCTGGAACATTCCTGTAATTATGCTTACCGGACGTGGTGAGGACATCGATCGTATTCTCGGTTTAGAGATGGGTGCTGATGATTATTTGGCCAAACCCTGCAACCCTCGAGAGCTTCTCGCCCGCATTAAGGCGGTGCTGCGTCGCACTGGCGAGGTAAGCACGGAAGTGGCTGCCAGCATTGATTTACACGGAATTCGGGTGGATTCCGGCAGCCGGCAGGCAACCGTTGGTGACGAGAAACTGACTTTGACGACCGCTGAGTTTGATGTGTTGAATGAGCTTATGAAAAGTGCCGGTTCCGTTGTTAGTCGCGAAGATCTGACCTGTCGTGTATTGCATCGCGAATTGACTCCTTACGACCGCAGTATCGATGTGCACGTCAGTCGAGTTCGCACAGCACTGCGCAAGCATTTTGAAGACCGCGATCTCATCGTCACTGTGCGCGGCGTTGGCTATCAATTCGCCAAATAACTTGGAAAAAACGGGAAGGTAGGTAGATCTAGTGCGAGCGGCGAGTAGCTTATTCTGGAAATTCTTTTTGGCTATGTGGGCGGGTTATGTGCTGCTCGTTGGTGTGGCCGCTAATGTTATTGAAGAACAGTATGAGACTCGTTACTCGCAGATTGAGGTGAGTGAGCGCTACGGCCCTTTGGCGACATATATCATTGCTCGCTATGAACAGGGTGTTGATATTACTCGGAGAGAATTTAGTCAGGGGCAGATCGAATTCGAAAGCGAAGATGCCAACAATGATCTTTTGGTTATCCGGGATATGCAAAGGGAGCGGGTAATATTTGGCAACCGTTCAGGAGCCGAAAGACCCACCAACGTAGATTTCCCCATTGTCAGCGAGACTGGCGCCCGTTATATGGCGAATGTCGGTATTCCGCCGCGCAGAAACCCACTACCCGCACTGACTACACCCACTGCAATTGCAACAGCTCTTGTTACTACGCTGCTCTATAGCTGGCTATTTACCTTTATTCTGACTCAACCAATTAGCCGTCTGAAAGAGCATGTGCAATCTCTCGGGCGCGGTGCATTGGATCAGAAGTTGGAAGGTAGGCTGATGCGCCGCCGCGACGAAATTGGCGATCTGGCCAGCTCCATCGACGAGATGTCTTCTTATATTCAGGAGCTTTTGAATTCGAAACAGAGGTTGCTTTTTGATGTTTCTCACGAATTGCGTGCCCCCTTGGCTCGATTGCAGGTTGCTGCGGGTATTGCCCGGGGAGAAGCAGAAGCAGCGGGCGCGAATACCGCCATGCACGATCGCTTTGAGCAGGAGATCGACGTACTGAACGCTCTGATTTCAGAGTTGTTGTTGCTAGCCAAGACAGAAAATGACGTTGGTGAGCGCCATCTAATTTCTTTGGTCGAGGAACTTAAAACAGTCGTGGACGATATGGCCTTCGGAGCTCCAGAGAGAGAGATACAAACTCAATTTTCTGTAGATAGCGCAGAGATCGAGGTATCGGTTCCGCTCTTCAGTCGTGTCGTGAAAAACCTAGTGGAAAACGCCCTGAAGTACTCTGATGGCGAAGTTCTGGTATCTCTTGAGCAGGATGAAACAGACTGGATTGTTCAGGTGCAGGACAGGGGTGAGGGTATACCGGAAGAACAGATCGAAGCCATGACTCAGCCCTTTACACGACTACAGTCGGAGAGTGTCGAAGGTTTTGGATTGGGGCTGAGCATAGCCCATCGAGCGGCTTCAGCTTTGGGTGGAAGCTTAAAGCTGGAAAACTGCGAAACTGGCGGCCTTTGCGCGACCTTTAAATTGCCCAAAGCCTAACTAGAGAGCCAAAATCGTAACTAAATACCCTACCCAAACAGCCACCAAAATCTGATTTAGATTCAGGCTGTCCTAAATTTCTATCCCAACTTTCGATACTTCACCCGTTCCGGCGTGGTGTCCTCGCCTTTGCGCTCGATCAGATCGGCGTGATACTCGGTGAAGTTCCCTTCAAAAAATCTCACTTCACTATCGCCTTCAAATGCCAAAATGTGAGTGGCAACACGATCAAGGAACCAGCGGTCGTGAGAAATCACCATGGCGCAGCCGGGGAAGTTAAGTATTGCTTCTTCAAGAGCACGCAAGGTTTCAACGTCGAGATCATTTGAGGGTTCATCCAGCAACAGGACATTGGCACCCTGTTTGAGGGTATTGGCCAAATGCAGCCGACCACGCTCACCACCCGACAGATCGCCGACTCTCTTCTGCTGATCTGAGCCCTTGAAATTAAAGCGTCCTACATAGGCTCGCGAGCTGACTTCGTAGTTACCGATTTGCAAAACATCTGAGCCGCCCGAGACCGCTTCCCAAACGTTTTTATCGTCGTCGAGGTTTTCACGTGATTGCTCCACTACAGCCAGTTCAACGGTTTCGCCGAGGCGAATCTCACCTGAGTCCGGTTTTTCACTGCCCTCAATCATGCGGAACAGAGTAGATTTACCGGCGCCGTTGCCACCGATAACACCAACAATAGAACCCTTAGGGATATCGAACTCTAGATTTTCAAACAGGGTTTTGCCCTCAAAGCCTTTACTTACACCTTTGAACTCAATTACCACATCGCCCAATCTGGGGCCCGGCGGTATATAGATTTCGTTGGTCTCGTTGCGTTGTTGAAATTCTTTTGAGTTCAGCTCTTCAAAGCGAGACAAACGTGCTTTGTTCTTGGCCTGTCGACCCTTGGGGTTCGACCTTACCCATTCAAGCTCTTGTTTGATGGCTTTCTGACGCGCGCCTTCTTCTCGTGATTCCTGTTGCAATCGTATTTCTTTATTCTCCAACCAAGTGGAGTAGTTGCCTTCGTAAGGTATGCCGTGGCCACGATCCAGCTCCAAGATCCAACCGGCGACATTGTCGAGAAAATATCGATCATGGGTTACCGCCACCACAGTGCCAGAGAAATCTGCCAGAAAACGTTCCAGCCAGTAGACCGATTCAGCATCCAAGTGGTTTGTTGGCTCGTCCAACAGCAACATATCTGGTCTGGAAAGGAGCAACTTACAAAGCGCTACTCGTCGGCGTTCACCACCGGATAGGTTTTTTACCTTGGCGTCCCAGGGCGGCAAACGCAACGCATCGGCCGCGCGTTCCATGGTGTTGGGCAAATTGTGTGCATCCCAGGACTGAATAATGGCCTCGAGTTTTTCCTGCTGCTTGGCAAGCTGATCAAAGTCGGCATCTGCTTCTGCGTAGGCGGCATAAACTTCTTCAAGTTTTTTCAGGGCACCTAAAGGTTCGTCCAACCCATCTTCTACATTCTCTTTGACGTTTTTTGCTTCATCCAGAGCGGGTTCCTGTGAAAGATAACCTACTCGAATATCCGGCATTGGTCGCGCTTCACCCAAAATATCCGTGTCAATGCCGGCCATAATTTTTAGCAGAGTCGATTTACCCGAACCGTTCAAACCCAGCACACCAATCTTTGCACCAGGAAAAAAGGACAGAGAGATATCTTTTAGGATTTCGCGTTTGGGTGGCACAATTTTGCCAACCCGATTCATGGTGTAAACGTATTGAGACATGGGTTACCGAGCTAAAATTAAATTTGAATGTAAGACTAAGTTGTATAACTAAAACCACAGGCGCGAAAACTATCTGAACCGGAGGACGGGTACAAGAGATAACAACTCTTAACTCACATTTGAGGTGGAAAAGAGTAGTCTGCCAAAACAAATAAGGGAATTTTCATGATTTCATTTATGACAAAGAGTTTGATGGCTCTAACTCTCATCACTCTAAGTGGTCTGGTAGCTGCACAGGCGACAATCAGTGGTCCGCGAGACTACAGCTTAGCTTCGGACGGTTCACTGGGAACTCTTGCAGAGGGAACTGGAATAGAGGCGGGTCAGCCGGCACCCGACGCTCAACTTCTGTCCGTCGACAACGAAGAAATTGCGCTTTCTGATTTGTGGGAGGATCAGGACGTTCTTCTTATCTTTTACCGGGGAGGTTGGTGCCCGTTTTGTAACGCCCAGATTCGTGATTTGACGGTTCAATACGAAGGTTTTGAGGAGCGTGGTTTACTGCCTGTTTTGGTAAGTGTTGATAAGCCAGATGTCGCTGCTGTTGCATCCGCGACCTATGAGGTGCCTTTTCCAATAATGTCTGATTCAGACCTTGATGCACACAAAGCTTATAACGTCGTACTGGAAATCTCGGACGAGCAGTACGAGGCTACGCTGGCTCGTGGTCGTGATCTGGAAGATTACTCCGGTGAGGATCATCACGTTTACGCCATGGCTTCCAGCTTCCTGATCGAGCAGGGCGGACAGCTAGTCTGGTCGCATCTGGATTTAGACTATCGCACACGCCCTAGCCCAGAGCAGTATCTGCAAGTCGCAGACGATTTACTCTAGGCTGAGCTAAATAAGGCCAACATTTGCTGTATTGGCCTTTATTTTTACCTGAAGGGGCGCGTAGAATGCGCCCCTTCTTTTTTACATTGAAAAATTTAGAAATCGATCAGATGAAAATTGAAATTTTCCAACATTGTGTGATTCAGCCCGTGGCGCCTTCGGTCATCAAGGTATGGCTACGTGGCTCGCTTATGCGCGCACAACCTGCGGAGTTTTTCGACTGATCTGATTTTTTAGTTATTCGAACCCAAGCCGCAGCGTTCAGAACCCTGCGGCTTTTTTGGTTTTTGGGTTATGACTTTTCTTTTTGAAAACGTAGCTGTGGCATTTACCCGACTGCACTTTGTGTAAAACAAGAGGATGGAAAAATGTCGGTTCCAGCAACATACGCCTTTGTGATCCTAATCTGGTCCACTACTCCGTTGATGATCCAGTGGAGTAGCGCAACCATGACGCCGATTGAATCCATTACCCTGAGAATGCTTATTTCTCTGGCAATTATGACTGTGGCCGCGCCCCTGGCGGGTGTGCGTGGGCTCAATCTGAATAAAAACTGGAAGCTCTATCTGGCCTCGGCTCTGGGTATTTGCCCGGCGATGCCGCTGGTGTATCTAGGTGCTCAATACATACCATCAGGACTAGTATCGGTATTGTTTGGCCTGTCGCCTTTTTTGGTGGGGATAATGTCTTCAGCGATGCTGAAAGATTACAGTATGACGCTTGGTCGCTACTTTGCTCTGGGCGTTGCCACTACTGGTTTAATGGTTATCTTTATCGATGGCAGGGATTTAGGTGCTCAGGCTTATATCGGTATCCTGCTGCTGCTGGGCGCAGTTGTTGTATTTTCTATTAGTAGTATTTTTGTGAAACGCTACGCAGCTAGAGTTCATCCTATGCAGCAGTTATTAGGATCTCTCTGGCTGGCCTGCATCGCCCTGGTTGTTTGTTGGGCCCTGTTTGATGGTGGACTACCAGGTGAATTTACAACTAGGTCTTTACTGTCGTTGCTCTATTTGGGCTCCGCAGGATCCGTGCTCGGATTTCTGGGATACTTTTATCTGATGCAGCGTATCTCAGTGAATCTGGTATCCCTGATTCCCTTGATCACACCGGCGCTTGCTCTGTGGTTGGGCTTCAGTTTTAACGGGGAAGCGTTAACCGCCCGACTGTTGGTGGGGAGTGCGCTAATCGTTCTGGGATTGGCATTTTTTAACTGGTTTCGTCCAAGGCGGGTATTAACTCCCCCTGAAGAGTTTTTGGAGAATGAGGTATGAAAAATCGGCGACTTGTTTCCAGTGGTTCAGAGTTTGAATCAAAGATTGGCTATTCCCGTGCCGTGGTTGATGGTGACTATGTGTTTGTTTCCGGCACAACCGGCTACAACTATGACTCGATGTCGATTTCCGAGGATGTTATTACGCAAGCTGAGCAGTGCTTTAGAAATATAGAGGCTGCTTTGCAGGCAGCAGGCAGTAGTCTCGATCAGGTTGTGCGTACGAACTACATATTTCCTGACCGAGAGGATTTTGAACCCTGTTGGCCAGTTTTCAGAAAGTACTTCGGTGATACAAGACCGGCTTCAACAATGATTGTTGCCGGTCTCGCTGATGACAAGATGAAACTGGAAATTGAAGTTACCGCGCGACTTGCGGACAGCTAATGGAGAGCTGTCCTATGGAAGTTAGAAAATATCAGCAGTCGGATTGTCAGGAATTAGTTGAACTTTGGAAAAGGGTTTTTCCCGACAACGCTCCACACAACGAGCCTGCCAAGCTGATCGAAAACAAGCTCAGGGTTGATGATTTGATCTTTGTCGCGGAACAATCCGGGCGATTGGTTGGAGCCTGTATGGCGGGATATGACGGACACCGTGGTTGGCTCTATGCAGTTGCTGTTCTGCCCGAATATCGGCGACAGGGCTACGGAGAGAAGCTGATAGGATATGCGATTCACGAGCTCAGAGGCATTGGTTGCGGGAAAGTGAATCTGCAGATTCGCTCCACCAATCTTGAAGTAGCTGCGTTTTATAAATCCCTGGGGTTTGAAGTCGAAGATCGACTCAGTATGGGCATTCATACATAGAGCCTCTGTTAAACAATCCATCTGCTAATTTTTGGACACGAGAAAATGCTCAAGCTGAAGTCTTCTTTTTCGCCTCTGGTTCAATTTTTCGGCTTTATTGTATGTTTTGTAGTCACCTTTGCTGCAGCGGCAATCGGGGCGTGGGCATCTGTTGGCGCCGCTGATTTTTATGCTTCTCTGTCAGTACCGACTTGGGCCCCTCCGGGCTGGCTGTTTGGTCCGGTTTGGAGTTTTCTCTACTTTCTGATGAGTGTTTCGGTCTGGCTGGTTTGGCGAGCAGTTGGCATTAGACAGGCGCGCATTGCCCTGAGTCTGTTTATTGCTCAGCTAGCTGCCAACGCTTTGTGGAGTTGGCTTTTCTTCGCCTGGTATATGGGGGCCGCGGCTTTTGTTGAAGTGCTAATTTTGTGGCTCCTGATAGGCGCTACGCTGGTTGCCTTCTGGAAGGTGGACAAGTTGGCTGCTGTCTTGTTAATGCCCTATCTGGCTTGGGTCACCTTTGCCGCAGCGTTAACCTACGCTAGCTGGACGCTTAATCCCGATATTTTGAGTTGAAGGAAGTGCAATATGGAAAATGAGGTAATTGAAGCGGATTTCCGCGATCCGGAGCAGGCTAAACATATTGGTGAGCTGATGGACTGTTATTCATCGGATCCTTCTGGCGGCGGTTCTCCAATATCTGAGGACATAAAAAGTCGGCTTGCAACGGAGCTGTCCAAGGTACCTGGCGCATTTAGCATCCTGTGTTATGTCGAGGGTCTCCCTGCTGGGCTTGTTAACTGTTTGCCGGGATTTTCCACCTTTAAATGCAAACCACTGATAAACATTCACGATGTCGTCGTAGCACCAGAGTACCGCGGGCTGGGCATTAGCCAACTATTACTCGCAAAGGTAGAAGAAGTGGCGCGCGAGAGGGGTTGTTGTAAATTGACCCTAGAGGTATTGGAAGGCAATAAAGTTGCACAAAACTCCTATCTTAAGTTTGGATTCGCGGGTTATGAACTTAATCCGGCAATGGGCATGGCATTTTTTTGGGAAAAAAGTTTGTGATCTGAAAAATAGTGTCGAAAGAGACTGTGAAAGCAGAGATCGAAAAAACGGCGAGAAGCAATGCAACTCAATAAAGACAATTTCGGCGTAGGCGATAGCTCATACAAAGCAGCCGGTGAAATCGCGGGCATAACGAAATTGGTTAACGACTTTTACGCCAATATGGATTCGCTACCGGAAGCGCAAATGGTTCGCAAAATGCACCGCAAGGATCTGCAAGAATCCAGAAAAAAACTAACTTACTTCCTTAGTGGTTGGCTGGGAGGGCCTAGGCTATACGCAGAGGAGTACGGTGGGATAAGTATTCCTCAGGCACACCAGAGATTTAGAGTGGGTCTCGAGGAACGGGATGCTTGGCTGCGTTGCATGAAGTTGGCGATAGACAAGCAACCCTATACAGAATCCTTTCAGGAATATCTGCTCGCTCAGCTAAAAATTCCAGCAGAGCGGGTTCGACAGGTTTCCGAGGCAACGCACTTAAAGCGCTAGCTGCTGCCAAAACGAACAACAGAGCTTTTTATCTACGAACCTTTTTTCAGGCAAATAAGGTTGCTAGAGTGGAGCGAAAGCGGAACGCGGAAAGGAGACAGGGGACAGCATGATTTTAGAAATTGCCACAATTGACGTGATTCCTGGGCAGGAAGGCGGCTATCAAGCTGCGTTCAAAAAGGCTGCAAAAATTATTGCCAAGAAGAAAGGCTATATTTCTCATGAGTTGCAGCGTTGCATTGAAGATCCGAGCCGTTTTCTGGTGATGATTCAGTGGGAGACTCTTGAAGATCACACAATAGGTTTTCGAGAATCGCCCGAGTTTAAAGAGTGGAGAGCGCTTATTGGCCCTTTCTTCAATTCACCTCCTGACGTGAAACACTACGAAATTGTCTGAGCAACTGCTTGCCAACGAAGGTTTCTGGAGAGTCTCATTCTTCCTCGGTGTTCTGGTGCTTATGGCTGCTGCCGAAGCTCTGTTTCCGCGTCGGACGAGGACGTTTTCACGGTTATTCCGCTGGTCAAATAACCTCGCGTTAGTGGTACTGGATTCGCTGCTTCTAAAAGTCTGTTTCCCCGTGCTTGCTATGGGTATGGCGTTGATCGCCATAGAAAATTCATGGGGGATATTGAATCAGTTTGAAACTCCTGTTGGGCTCGCATTCCTGTGTTCAATATTGTTGTTGGATTTGGCTATTTATGCTCAGCACATTGTTTTTCATATGGTTCCACCGCTCTGGCGTTTGCACCGTGTGCACCATACTGATTTAGACTTTGACGTCACTACCGGCATTCGATTTCATCCCATAGAAATTGTGCTTTCTATGGCGATTAAGCTGCTGGTGATTCTCGCTCTGGGACCACCTGTTCTAGCGGTTTTGGTATTTGAGATTTTGTTAAACGCTTCGGCGATGTTTAATCACAGTAATCTCAAGCTACCCTCAAGTCTGGACAAGCTGTTACGAGGATTAATTGTTACGCCGGATATGCACCGAGTGCATCATTCGGTTCTGCCAATAGAGACCAACAGCAACTACGGATTTTTCCTGCCTTGGTGGGATCGCCTTTTTGGAACCTATAGAGATCAGCCTCGTGATGGTCACGAACAAATGGCTATTGGTTTAGACGAATTTCGCGATCGCCAGGATATGCGTTTGGATAAACTGCTTTTACAACCTCTTAAAAATAATAAAACTCTCAAGGAATCACTCCAATGATAAGTCGCAAATATCATAGGCTCGTTTTTGCTTTTTTTATGTCGCTGATTATGTCCTTTGTCATGTCAGGAGCTATAAGCTTGGCCAACGTTGGGCCTGTGAGTAATTTTCTGCTTATCTGGTTGGATGCGTGGGGCTTCGGCTTTATTGTCGCCTTCATTGGAGTTTTTTCTGTGTCGCCGCTTGTACACAAATTGACCGAATTGGCGCTGGAAGATAAAAGCGAATGAGCCGATATGACGCCGAGCTTTGATGCACGGCACTTGCAGCTTAAATAGGGCGCCTGCAGCTTAAACACGTGCCATCGCCCAACCTAGAGATTTTAGTCATGTACACACTTTATATTGCCAACAAAAACTACTCTTCCTGGTCCTTGCGGCCTTGGGCAGTGATGACTGAGCTTGGCATACCCTTTGAAGAGAACCTCGTTGTATTTGCGGATGGGCCCAACTGGGAGGAGTTCAGGAAATTCAGCCCCTCCGGGCTAGTTCCCTGTTTAAAGGATGGCGAAGTCACTATTTGGGAATCGCTGGCAATTGTTGAATATCTGGCTGAGCGCCACCCTGGTGTTTGGCCAGAAGACGCTGTCGCAAGAGCGTGGGCGCGCTCTGCGACCGCAGAGATGCACGGTGGATTTTCTGCCTTGCGCAATCAGTGCTCAATGACCTGTGGGCAACGCGTTCAATTGCACGAGTTTGGCGATTCACTGAAAAAAGATCTCGATCGATTACAAGAGTTGTGGACGGAGGGTTTGGGAAATTTTGGCGGGCCTTTTTTGACAGGACAATCCTTTACAGCGGTGGATGCTTTTTACGCTCCTGTTGCCTTTCGCATTCAGACCTATGGTTTGCCATTGAAGGATAAGTCGGCCGCTTATGTGCAGTCATTGCTCAATACAGATTCTATACAGGCATGGTACGAAGAGGCGCTGAAGGAACCTTGGCGGGAGGCCGCTCATGAAGAGGAAATTGCCGCTGTAGGTACTGTAATTGCAGACTACCGGACTACAGATTAAATCATCAAGTTGCGAGAGGTTGCCGGATGAAAAAGATTGAAACCGAAATTCAAATAAACGCATCGCCCCAGGAGGTCTGGTCGATTCTCACAAATTTGGAGAAATATTCGGACTGGAATCCCTTTGTAATTAATGCGAGCGGAGTGGTTGCAGTGGGAGAGACAATTGAAGTTCTTATTTGTCCTCCCGAGGGCAAGCAGATGCTGTTCAAGCCGACAGTGACGGAAGCAGAAGAAAATACCAAGTTTAGTTGGTTGGGTCGTTTGTTGATGCCAGGCATTTTTGACGGGGAGCATATATTTGCCATCACAGCGACACCCAATGGTTGTGTGCTTACTCAAAATGAAAATTTTTCTGGAATGCTGGTGCCTCTGCTCTGGAAAAGTCTCAATACCGACACCCGAGTGGGATTTGAGTCCATGAATCAGGCCCTAAAACAAAGAGCTGAGGCCTTATCGGGAGTTGATAAAAGCTAAGTCTGGGAAATGGGAATCCAGGAAATGGAGCCTTGCCGGTGGCAAAATCAGACGAACAAGTAACTAAACAGAGGAGCCAGCTATGGGAGCGGTTAGAGACTACTTAGTATTCAAAAAATTTATTATGCCCTTTGCCTTGCAGCTGCTCTTTTGGGCCGGCATCGCAGGCACGCTCTATGGGACGTGGTGGCTTTACAGCCATGACAACTGGGCTTGGATAATGTCCCTGATTTTTGGAACCTTACTGACTCGTTTGATCTTCGAGAGCTTTATTCTGAGATATCAAACCTATATCTGCCTTAATCAAATCAAAGAAAAGCTAGATGCAAACTAAGGCCTCGGCGGCACTTGTTGTTCTAAGCTGGTTGGCCTGTCAATCGAGCTGGGCTCAAAGTGAAGGGCTCGACCTTCAGGTGCAGGTGCAGGGCGCGCAACCTAGTGTCGGACAGATAATTCTTTCACTTTTTGATTCTCCCGAAAACTATCTGTCTGAGCCCATTGTGGAACTAATTCAGAGGGTGGATGAAAATGGCGGGGCGGCCTTTGTGCTGGAGAACTTGCCGGTAGCTACCTACGCAATTAGCGCTGTGTATGATGAAGACAGCGATGGGGAGTTGGATACGGGTTTTTTGGGAATTCCCACTGAGAAGGTAGGTATGTCCAACAACGCCAAGAGTACCTTTGGTCCACCCTCATTTGAAAAAGCTGCTTTTCATCTTTCTGAATCCGCGACCATCAGCATAAATCTGGGCAACGCAAAGGACTGAGAGCCGGCTTCGGCAGCAACCTCTCAATTGAGACGTTCATGAAAGCAAAGATCAAAAAATTCAAACCTGAGTCAGAGTATTTCTTTGAAGAAGGTTGTTTTATTACCGAGCTATTCAACTCCTCGGAGGACGAGGCGGTATCCGTTGCCAAGGCACGAGTGGAACCGGGTAAAACCACCAAATGGCATAGATTGGACGGTATCACCGAGCGCTATTTGATCCTCGAAGGAGAGGCACGAGCCGAGGTGGAAGGCATCGGTATTCAGGATGTGGGCAAGGGGGACATGGTACTGATTCCGCAGCTCGCCAAGCAGCGGATTACCAATACGGGCGAGACAGATCTGGTTTTTCTGGCGATCTGTAGTCCACGATTTACCGAATCAGCCTACTGTCAGTTGGAAGATTAAATGCGTCCAGTTTTGAACTTTTGTGCTGGGGTTCTTATTGCCTGCAGCGCAAGTGTTGCACTAGCAGATTGCGTGGTTTTGCTGCATGGGTTGGCGCGTACTTCGTCAGCCATGAACCCATTAGAAGAGGCCTTAAATGAAGCTGGCTTCGCCACCGTAAATCGCGGATATCCATCCCGCGACGCCGTTATTCAGGAGCTTGCTCCCTTAGCCGTAGAGGAGGGCATCTCCGAATGTCCCTCTGATCAGTCGGTGCACTTTGTCACTCACTCTCTTGGCGGAATCTTAGTGCGTTACTACCTGCAAAATAACGAGCTACCTCGATTGGGTAGGGTGGTGATGTTGGCGCCACCGAATCAGGGTAGTGAAGTGGTAGACAAGATTAGCTGGGTACCTGGTTACTATCTGTTCAACGGCCCTGCCGGTTATCAGTTGGGTACAGATGAAGACAGTATTCCCCTGAATCTCGGCCCGGTTGAGTTTGAGCTCGGCATTATCGCCGGTTCAAAAACCGTAAATCCCATATTGTCCCAGTACCTGGAAAATCCGGATGACGGCAAGGTATCGGTAGAAAATGCCAAGGTGGAAGGCATGGATGACTTTATTGTTGTGCCCCATTCCCACACCTTTTTAATGCGTGCCGATGTGGTTATTGAACAAACTCTTTTGTTTTTGCAGGAGGGTCGTTTTGACTATGTTGCAGAATAGAAAGTTGGAATAGCGTTTTTATGTGCGTGCTGTAGGAGCCTAGCATTTGGCGGAAATTATTGGCGAAGCGGTTTCCCGCTTCGCCAATTTCGGTTAGATATTCCATCTACCGGGTTCTTCAATCACTTCCACCAGTTCTCCATCCCGGGAAATTTCACAGCGATACCGCACTGTGGCTCTCTGTTCACCCACTCTCTCATTGGCGTTTATCCAGTATTTGAAGTTGCTACCTCTAAAGGAACTGGCGGCCTGTCGCTGAAAATTCAGTTCAGAATCCTTCATGCCCGAATCTTTAACAAGGTTAGCAATATGCTCTTTGCACATTTGCTCCCCCTGCACTCCATTGATGGCTGTAACAGATGCTGCATTGGCACCCGAAGTTAGTGTGATAGCTACAAATACTGATGTTAAAAGTAAGTTTTTCATTGGATGTCTCCTCTCAAGAAACAGGTTTAAATTAGTTCAATATTTGAATTAGTTTCAAATAACAACTAATAATTTAGTCGCATTAGTTCTGTTTTGCAACTAATATATGAAAATATTTTTGAAGACAGATACCTATGCCTAACAAAAACACTATTAATTTGGAGTGTTCAGTCGCCAAAGCCGTCGAGGTTTTAGGGGATTTTTGGACACTACTTATTATTCGCGACCTGATGCTTTTTGGTGGGGTACGTCGGTTTGAATCTTTGCGTGAGGCTTTGGATATTTCCCGCAACATACTCACTGAACGTCTTAATAAAATGGTTGAGAATAAGATCGTGCGCAAGGTTCCGATCACTGAGGGTGCCAGACGAATGGAATATCAGTTGACGCGCAAGGGCTGGGAATTAATGCCCATCATATTGTCGATGGCGAACTGGGGAATTAAGTGGAAAGAAAACGACAGACCCCCGAGTTACGCCTTTGTTGATACCAAGGATAAGCAGCCGGTTGCAACTCCGGGTGTGACGGGAGCCGACGGCAGAGTGTTGAAACCTTCGGATATGGAAATAGTGCCGCTAACTGACGAGGCCAAGAATTATCTGCAGGCGTTTCGCGCTGCGGATAAGGCGTGATGGTTGTTTAGCTATCTAAGAATTTGGGGGGGTAGGGGCTGATGGAATTTAATTTTACACATCTATTCTGGGCTTTTTTACTCGGCACTATAAGTGCTGCATCTTTGCCTCTGGGGTCCTGGATTGGCCTGATAACTCGTCCGAAGCGAATTCTTATTGGATTCCTCGCTGCATTCGGTGCCGGTGCGCTTTTTGCGGCACTCGCGGTTGAGTTGGTCGCGCCCACGGTAAATGCGGTTACCACTGCTGATCATGCCGATATTCATGGAGCTGGATCAGCTGTTTCAGCATTTATTGCTCTTATAGTCGGGTCAGTCGTGGGCTGTGTCTCCTTTGTGGTACTGGACCAAGTTGTAAATGCCCACGGTGGCTTTTTACGCAAGTCCGCCACCACCATGGCCTGGTTTGCCCAGAAGAAAAAGCAACGTCAGATTGGCGTGCTTCGCGATCTATCCTGCATTGATATCTTCCAGTCAGTTCCCGAAGCGGCCATCCAGGATCTGGTTGATCTGGTTCGGCCTGTGCATTTCAATCGCAATGAAACACTTTTTCGACAAGGTGAAGAGGGCGACGAGCTCTTTTTTATCCGTGATGGTGAAGTCGATCTGTATCAGGACGGTGTCAAATTTAAGACGCTTGAATCCGGGTCTGTTCTTGGGGAAATGGCATTGCTAGCTGGCGTGCCACGTTCCGCGACCGCTAAAGCCACCAAAGGTACCCACTGTCTTGCTTTAAGGAAGGACTCCTTTGATCAATTGCGCGGTGAATATCCCGAGTTTGACGAATCAGTTCGAGATATGGTTTCCCAGCGTATTAATGAGCTTAGTCAAAATCGTCGGCAGCGTGAGCAGGCAGATGAGGAATGGGCAATGGAAGCCAGCAAGGCGTTAAAAACCGGCGTCGAAATTCCCAGTCCGCAACAACTTAGAGCGGCTTACGAGGAGCACAGCGGCGCGCCCATGGCAATCTGGTTAGGCATCATGCTCGATGGCATCCCGGAAAGCTTGGTGATTGGCTTGGGTTTGGCGGCTCTGCTAGCAGTGCACCAAACTGCAGGTAATGCGGTAGGTTTTTTTGATGTTGTGCCTTACACCCTAATGGCGGGATTGTTTCTATCTAATTTTCCTGAAGCACTTTCCAGTTCTGTGGGTATGAAGAATCAAGGTATGAAGCACTCCAAGGTGTTTTTCCTCTGGTTGTCTCTAATGCTTATGACTGGTGTGGGTTCAGGGTTTGGTTACCTACTTAGTGAAGCGTTTTCTCATACTCTTACCGTTGGAATTAAGGGCGTTGCCGCCGGCGCTATGCTGACCATGATTGCCGCAGCCATGATTCCTGAAGCAGCGCATCGCGGTGGACCAATTGCCTCCGGTGTTGGCACGATGCTGGGGTTTATTGCAGCGATTTCCTTCAAATTATTGGAGTAAAAATACGGGTAGATCGCAGGTTTCTTGATCGAAACGGGAAGCGTTCTTCTATACTATTTATATTTATCAGCAGCCCATGGATTAGAAAATGAAAACAAGGAAGTCAGTTGTCCTCCTTTTGGTTATGACATTTATCCTGTGTTCTTGCACCACGGCACGTCCAGTTGATGTGCCCATCTCGCGAGAAAGTATTCAGAGCAGCATCAATTTGGGAGACTATTTGGGGCTGACATTGGTTGACGGCAGAAAATTCAGAATCCATGTACAAGCAGTTACCAATGAAGCTATTGTCGGAGAAGAGCGAGAGTTCGCTTTTTCTGAAATCAGTGAAATAGAGCGCTTGGAATTTGATGGCGGAAAAACCGCTACCCTAGCCGGTGCAAGCCTGCTTTTTATGGCGATATTGACGGCAGTTGCCGTGTCACAGGTGAAGAGTATTTTTGGCGACTAACTTTGCGATTGCGACTATATAGTTGATGTACATTCCAAAACATTTTTCTGTCACCGACGCCGAAAAAATCTGGACTTTTATAGAGGCCAATTCTTTTGGGCAGATAATTTCTTCGGTAGAGGGGCAGCTTTTTTCGACCCATATGCCTTTTCTAGTCAATGCAGATCGCTCAAAACTGGTTGGTCATTTCGCCACGCCAAACCCCCAATCTCAGGATATTGAAGGGCAAGAAGTTTTAATTAGCTTACAGGGTCCACATGACTATATTTCCCCTTCTTGGTATGTCGACCCGGGTGTGCCGACTTGGAATTACCAGACCGCACATATAACTGGAGTGGCGCGAGTATTTCGAGATGAAACCCGCCTTAAAGATCTGGTCGATGTGTTAACAGAAAAATACGAAGCTGGGCAAGATCGACCTTGGCAGCCCGATTACAACGCGTCGATGCTTGGAGGCATTGTTGGAGTTGAGGTGGAGATCACCGACATTCAATGTAAATTTAAGCTCAACCAAAACCGCTCTATTGAAGACAGAGAATCTGTGATTGAAGAGCTTGAGAAAAAGGGTGCGCACCACCTTGCTAAGGCGATGCGCGATGCTCTTGAATAGTAGCGAGGGCTCTCCAGCTTAGCTAAAGGCTCTCTGATACACCTACTTAGAAGATCCCTTGGCAGACAATCATAATTACGCCGGATAGAACCACATAAAAGAAATCCACCAATCTGGCGTAACAACTTTTTTGTGACCAAGAGCCGTTGCTCAGCACAAAGGTCGCCGCTGCAAGAATTGCCAATATCGCCGTAATCAATGCATCAATTGCAGCTGTTAGTCCGACCACTGTGGACAATATCAACAGGGCTGTTACCTGAGCAAGCATAGCAAAAGCAGGCATTTTGTCTGCGCTATCCAGAGTTACGCCCGACCCCTCAGCCCATTTCACACCAAAGAGTTTAGGGCTGTACCAGAGCCAGCCAACCAGAAAAGAAACCACCACGCCGACCCCTACTGCTAACCAGTTTACTGCTGCAAAATTTTCCATCTGCTAATCCCCTTATTTTTTTGCTGAATGAACTCTATACCTCAATTTCATAGCTTTCTAGCTCATCACTTTGTCCAGAGCATTGAGTATTGAAGTCCATCCGCCCAAATGGCTGTCTCTGGCCTCTTCGTGCAGAAATTTCACCTGGGTTAATTCGACATTGGTGCCGCCCTCAACTTCGGAGAAATTTAGTGAAACCGTGGAGCCGTCGATCGAGTGACTCGACTGCCAGGTAAAGATCAGTAACGAGTGTGGATCGATGGTCAAATACTCGCCGCTATGTGGCATTTCTTTGTCGCCTGCCAGCATAGTGATATGAAAACTGCCGCCAACTCTAGGGTCATTTTCGGCTCTTGGAACTGTTACACCCTCTCCGGGCGTCATAAATTTCGCCAGCATTTCAGGGTCGAGCCAGGCATTAAATACCGATTCGATCGGCGCATTGACGGTTTTTGATACCTTAAGATTTAGGTCGGACATCTTGTGTTTCCTCTCGTAAAATTTTTTCCAAATGTTGTAATCGCAGATCCCAGATAGATCTCAGTTTTTCAAACCAATGATCAATTGCTTTTGCCGGCTCTAAATTGGCTTCGATCAAATGAACCCGGCCAATAGTCCTGCGGGTTAGTAATCCCGCTGACTCCAATACCTTGATATGTTTTGAAACCGCATTGAGGCTAATCTCATACTGATCGGCCAGATCTGTGACTCTGGTAGGTCCTTCCTGAACCACAGTGGTTAAGAGCGATCGACGCGTTGGGTCGCTGACTGCCTTCAAAATTTCTGAAAGTTGTTCTTCATGCATTGCTTATCTGCCGCTGGACTGAGAGATATATTCAACTAGGTGGTTGAATATACCGGCAATACATCTATTGTCAACCTTTTGGTTGAATAATATTTGTCCTGCTCTGCTGGCTGAATATGCACACCATTTGTCAGTGCCTAGGTCTACACTGCATATCTGTCTTTGCCACTAGGGAAATTAATTGACTGGATTTATAGAAAATATTCGTCGCCAGACATTAGGTGAGGAAATCGCCAATTCGCTCACTCATGGCGTGGCCGCCTTGCTGTCCATAATTGCTATCCCGGTGTTGGTGGTTAGTGCAGTACAGAAGGGTGGGGCTCTAAACATTGTTAGTGCCAGCATTTTTGGAACAAGCCTGTTCTTGCTATATACCTCCTCGGCGTTTTGTCATGCGCTGCCATCTGGCAGGGCCAAACGCGTATTTGAAATTCTTGATCATTGTGCGATCTACCTACTCATAGCTGGCACCTACACACCCTTTTTGCTGGTGTCTCTAGGAGGCGCCTGGGGTTGGAGTCTATTTGGTGTGATTTGGGGTTTGGCCCTATTTGGCGTTCTGTTTAAGTCAATTTGCGGTATCAAATATCCGATGGCCTCCAACGGTCTTTATCTCTTGATGGGATGGTTGGTGGTGGTTGCTATCAAACCTATGCTGGAAGCTGTTCCTGCGGCGGGGCTTTATTGGTTGCTGGCTGGTGGCTTGGCTTACACGCTAGGCATTGTATTTTTTGTATTTGATCACCGCTGGAAGTTTGCGCACTTTGTTTGGCATCTGTTTGTTGTGCTTGGATCTGCCTGCCATTTTGTGGCGGTGTTTTTGTATGTAAGATAGATTTTTTAAGTCGGATTCCATTATGAAAGAGCTAGACCAACTCTCTGAAAAAATAGAATTATCTGCCTTGCAGAGCCTGCATCAATGTTGTCCGACCAATGTCCGTCAGATGCTGGGTCTGGAGTTGGTGGAAATTGCCGATGGTGTTGCAGCCTGTAGTCGAGCCGATCAGAGCATATTGCTGAATCGTGTTCTGGGTTTGGGTAGCAAAGAGTCTGTAGCGTCGGAGTCAATTGAACAGGTGTCGGAGGCCTATCGTTCCCGCGATATTGAAAATTACTTTCTGCATATCTATCCCGAAAGCCTTTCTGCAGAGGCAAAAAAATTGTTGTCTGGCTCGGACTATATTAAAAAGCGCGGCTGGATGAAATTTCAGACGGGGCGTCCGGTTCCTCGAGAAACTTTTACGGATTTGCGAGTCGAGCAGATCAGCCCCTATGAAAACCAAGAGCAAAGCCGGGATTTTGGACGCATTATCTGCGACGCCTTTGGTATGTCAGATATGTCTATTCCTCTATTGGCGGGCCTTGCCAATGACGACCGTTGGAAACTCTTTGTCACCTATGACGGGGATCAGGCAGCCGGGGCTGGTGGTCTCTTTGTGGATGGCAATCTGGGATGGGTGGAGTGGGGCGCAACCGTTCCCGCTTTTCGCCGTCGTGGTAGTCAGGCAGCAATAATGGCTGCTCGACTGAGCCTAGCAAGTGAGTTGGGCTGCGAATACGTATTTACTGAAACAGGAGAAGAGGTTGAGGGGGATCCCCAACATTCCTATAAAAATATTCTGAAAGCGGGCTTCATTGAGTCTGTTTTGCGAGAAAACTATGCACCTAGCTAGTTCAGATGCGTCCAGAATTCCAAGCCCTCAATAAATAGTTCGGGGTGAGCACCCTTTGCGAGCTGATATCCACTAGACTGTGGTGTCGACAAATAAGGATCTCAAATGGCCAAACCCAACTACTCTTTCGCCAAACGTCAGCGCGAACTTGCCAAAAAGAAGAAGAAAGAAGAGAAACGCCAGCGCAAATCAGCCGATCAGGAAGAGGGAGTTGAAGAGGGTGTTGCGCCAGGTACTGAAGGTTCTGGTGAAGCTACCACTGCCGAATCACCAGCAAAAGACACCACACCAGAATAACCGAGACTTATAGAGCAAAGGACTTATTCGGTTTCTCTATGTGATTAAGACTGCGGCCCTCTCGGGTCGTTCTTAGGTCGTTGTCGCTTCTTCCAAACATCAGCAGAATTCCCAGAAGAGTTTCTGTTGCCGCTGCGTGCGGCAGCGATGGCCGCGGTGCGTTCGCTGTTCATTCGCTCGGGAGTGTTTGCGTGAGTATTTCCCGAAGCGTCGCTCTTTGGTTGAGCATTTCCGGGTTTTGTACTTCCGCTATTGGGTTTGCCTCTCCTTCGATTATTTTGATTCTGGGTGTTGCCGCGGGCTTGGCCCTGACCTTGGTTCTGATTCCGTCCCTGATTCCGCCCTTGATTCTGATGAGCTGATCCACCTTGAACCTGCCTGGGCTTTTTCGGTTTTTTGGGTCTGGATTGATTTGCATTGAGCTGAGTTATCGGCAGGTCATGTTCCGGGTCAAAGCCCTCGACATATTCACGCTCCAATAATTTCTTGATTACTTTCTCGATATCTTTTAACTGCTGTAATTCATCGATACTCACCAGAGAAACCGCTTCGCCCTCAGAACCAGCACGGCCGGTACGACCAATACGATGCACATAATCTTCAGGCACGTTGGGTAAATCGAAGTTCACCACCTGAGGCAATTGACTGATATCCAAACCCCGTGCAGCGATATCTGTTGCCACCAGTACCTGTATTTTGTCGGCCTTAAACTCCGCTAAGGCTTTTGTGCGAGCCCCTTGGCTTTTATTGCCATGAATTGCAGAGGCGCGAATTCCCGCCGCATCAAGCTGTTTGGTAATTTTGTTAGCGCCGTGTTTGGTGCGTGAAAATACCAGTGTCTGGCCCCAGGCATTTTCTTTGATCAGATGAATCAGCAATCGCGTTTTATTCTTTTTGTCGACGGGCACTATCCACTGTTTAACTGTTGGTGCCGCGGCGTTTTCCGGCGTAACGGAAATCTCCACCGGATTATTGACGATGGTTTTTGCCAGTTCGCGAATATCTCTGGAGAAGGTGGCCGAGAACATCAGGTTTTGGCGCTGTCGTGGCAGCTTGGAAATTATCTTGCGGATGTCGTGGATAAAACCCATATCCAGCATGCGATCAGCTTCATCCAAAACCAGCACTTCCAGATGGTCAAACTTCACTGCATTTTGATTGTGCAGGTCGAGCAGTCGGCCGGGTGTGGCAACTAAGACATCCACGCCGCGCCTAAGCTTCTGCATCTGTGGATTGATTTTTACGCCACCGAATACCACCGCTGAGCGCAGCGGCAAATTGGCACCGTAAGTCTGAACACTTTCGGCCACTTGGGCGGCCAGTTCGCGAGTGGGCGTCAATACCAGTACGCGCGCTTGATTGTTTCCAGCAAACTTTCCAGCTCGCAGATTTTCAAGAATTGGCAGCGTAAAGCCGGCGGTTTTTCCGGTACCGGTTTGGGCAGCGGCCATGACATCTTTGCCAGCTAATATGGCAGGGATAGCCTGTTCCTGAATGGGGGTGGCGGTTTCGTAGCCTTTAGAGGCAACAGCATCGAGTAACGATTGGCACAGGCCAAGTTCGTTGAATTTCATAGAATTTTCTCTGGCAGAGCCAGCGAAAATTCGCGCAATGCCAATTGGTTAAAGGGAACTAAGTGGTTGGTTGCTATATTAAAAGTCGTGCAGCTTACTCTGTCTTTGGGCGATATACGAATGCGTATTATCGTCCAGAGAATGAGGTAGGGAAAATCTTTCAAGATTCCACTAAAAACTCCTCCTTTTAGGGTCTTAAATCAGCAATCACTGGTGTACAATTCTGCGCTTATTTTCCGCCGCCACCCCTCCAATTTGGAGTCAAAATGTTTGATAAATCTGTGACCATCGCCAGCTACGATCCCGAGCTGGCAGACGCTATCGCTAAGGAAGAAGTTCGTCAGGAAGAGCATATAGAACTTATCGCATCTGAGAACTACACCAGTCCCGCAGTGATGGAAGCACAGGGCACAGTACTCACCAACAAATACGCTGAGGGTTATCCCGGTAAACGCTATTACGGTGGTTGTGAATATGTGGATACGGCCGAGCAGTTGGCTATTGACCGGGTTAAACAACTCTTTGGTGCTGACTATGCCAATGTGCAGCCGCACTCAGGCTCACAGGCCAATTCCGCAGTATTCCAAGCACTAGTTCAACCTGGCGATACTATTCTGGGAATGAGCTTGGCTCACGGCGGTCACTTGACCCACGGTGCCAAACCCAATTTCTCGGGCAAGAATTACAACGCCATTCAGTACGGTCTGGATCCGGATACAGGGGAGATCGACTACGATGAGGTTGAGGCGCTAGCACTTGAGCACAAACCTAAAATGATCATCGCTGGATTCTCTGCCTACTCAGGGATCGTTGATTGGCAGCGCTTTCGGGAAATATCCGACATGGTCGGTGCCTGGTTTATGGTGGATATGGCCCATGTTGCCGGTCTGATTGCAGCGGGTGTCTATCCCAGCCCCATTCAAATTGCAGACGTCTGCACCTCAACTACTCACAAAACTCTGCGCGGTCCCCGCGGCGGGATTATTCTGGCCAAGGCCAACGAGGAACTGGAGAAGAAATTTAATTCAGCGGTTTTCCCCGGCGGGCAGGGCGGACCACTCTGTCATGTAATTGCCGGTAAAGCGGTTGCATTCAAGGAAGCCCTCGAGCCCGAGTTCACTACCTACCAAGAGCAGGTCGTGGTAAACGCCAAAGTAATGGCAAATACCTTTATGGACAGAGGCATCGATATTGTTTCCGGTGGCACTCACAACCATCTCATGTTGGTTAACCTCATTGGCAAGAACTACACCGGAAAAGACGCAGATGCCGCTCTTGGTGAAGCCAATATTACGGTTAACAAAAACGCGGTGCCCAAAGATCCGCAGTCTCCCTTTGTAACCTCCGGCCTTCGGGTTGGAACACCAGCGGTGACCACAAGAGGTTTTAAAGAAGCCGAATGTGAACTGCTCACCAACTGGATGTGTGATGTTCTCGATTCGCTAGAGAATGGAACGTCGGAGACAGTGATTCCAGAAATCAAAGCCAAAGTCTTAGAACTTTGCGCCAAGTTTCCGGTTTACGGCTAAAAAAATACACCGACCTCTTCATTGCGACGTCCGCCATGGATGGCGGAAGTTCCGGCAATGCAGGAACAGTTGCCGGTCGTACGAAGTAATACAAAACGAAGCAGCCGAGCGCCACCCCGGTCATTGCGAGGAGCCCCCACCCCCGTCATTGTGAGGAGCCCCCACCCCCGTCATTGCGAGGAGCAACCACCCCCGTCATTGCGAGGAGCACAGCGACGAAGCAATCCACAAATACCCGCTAACGCGGGTATTTTTTTACCTGATTAAATTGTGTGATACTTGTGCGAACGGATATGGATACAGGTTTATGGAAATTGCCTTTTCTTACAAAACCTCTGAAGCGCTACGCTCTATTTCTCCAGGCCGTTTTTCCAGGCTCTCAAAAACCGTAATAAAATCAATAGATTATTTTGAGCGGTGTATCGGCTCAATAATTAACATAGCGCGCTCGATAATAATTATTATGAGGTCGCAGACCTCATTAACGTACTGTTATGTGAACACGGAAAATGGCAAAGCCAACTGAACTTGCTCAGAAATATATGGATGCTTTTTTTGGCCAGGAGCCATTAGAAAGCATGGAGAAAATCTTTGCTGAAAACCTAATATTCGAAGGCCCATTTCAACGAACGACAAGTGCAAAGGCTTATCTCGAATCTCTTAGGAAAAATCCTCCAACTAATGTAAGTTTTGAAACGGAGGAAGTTTTTGAGAATGAAAATTCGGTGTACTTTATATATCAATTTTCAAAGCCGGGAGTGAAGACAAGGATGGTTCAAACATTTGAGGTAAATGATGAAAAAATATCAAAAATCAAATTGGTGTTTGATACCAAAGTATTCACATAACAAGCACATGCAGCTGGATCAGCATACCGCTACGCGCTTTGCTGACCGCTGATGTGAGCGTTATAAGTAATGCTAAGCTTTTAATCGTATTTTTCAAAACTTCAGAGTCATTGATGGACGAGTGTTTGATGCCAATTATCCAACCCGAAATGAAATAACGATGAAAAATATCAGTTTACGACAAATTCTAATCCCACTATGTACCTTTGCAATTATATGCTTTATGTATTTTGGACCAATCCATAGAAGTATCTTCGAAAATGTAATTATTTCTATAATAATTATTATTGCGAATTATTTGGAATACAAAGGGAAACCATTTTCCGCACTTGGGTTTCAGCATCGCAATTTCACTATCAAAAATCTTCTCTTACTTGCCCCATTAGCTGCGTTGGGGCTCTTTGCTTTTTATGTCTTTGCAATTGTTCCTTCAATTACCAAGCTCACAGGAGTTCCTGTAGATTATTCAAGTCTCCACTATTTAGAGGGAAACCTTCAAGCCAGTTTAGTCGCTATATTAGTAATGTGGGCAACTGCAGCGTTCGGAGAAGAGATTATTTTCCGTGGTTATTTTATGCGGCAGTTTGTAAAATTCTTTGGAGATGGCAGAGTCAGCATTGTGATTAATATTGTTCTGATTTCTTGTTTTTTTGGCTTCATGCATATGCAGCAAGGAATCACAGGGCAGCTTGTCGCAGGGACCATGGGAGCGATTTTCGCCTCGATATTCTACTTACGTAAATACGATCTATGGTTCTTGGTTGTATTACACGGTATTTTTAATACTTTAGGTGTTATATCTTTTTATTTTGGTTTGGCATAATTTAGAAAGTATAACTTGGGACAATGATTGCCGATAATTATGAAAAGCTATGCGCTTAAATGTGTCCACCAAAGTGGTACAAGATCACGCCACTTAGCCGGGCGTTAGAACGCAAACATACTTCGATATAGAGCACTCATATTTCTTGTCTTTGAAAATTGTCCTGAGGGCTCCCGTTGAACAGAATAAATCCAAAAAAATTACTCGACAGCAAATGGACTGCGGTTCATCCCGCCAACAAAGAGAAGCATTTTCTTGTAAACGAGCTTGAGTTGGACGAAGTGGATAGGGTTGTTCGGTGTGTAATCGAGGCAGTGATATCCAATCGTTCGCAGTCCATCGATTGGCAAGAGCTAAAAGACACAGACAACTGGTTGCAGGGATGGAAGTAGCCAGGTTGGGCGGCCTTTTCGATTTTCCTCGAAAGAGTTGGCTTCCAGAAACCCTCTAGTGGTTGTAACGGAGTAGACTACAAAGCAACAGACCCACTGGCGAAATTAGCACCTTGTTCGTGAAGTCATTTTAAATACTTCAATAAACAGGACAAGACAGCATGGACACACCACTAGTGGGAGTCATTGGGACTTCAAAAAAAATAGATGAACGACGCTTGCCAATTCACCCAGGGCACCTTGCGCGTATTCCTGAGCCACTTCGCCGTCAACTGATATTTGAAGAAAGTTACGGCGCGCCCTTTGGTATCTCCGACTCGGAGATTTCTGCAATGACAGGCGGGGTTGCCTCTCGCCATAAACTACTCGCTGATATTGGCTCGGTCATTATTAACAAACCTGTCTTGGCTGATTTACAAGAACTGCGCGAAGGCGGAACACTTTGGGGTTATGTGCATTGTGTTCAGCAGCAGGACATTACCCAGACGGCCATTGATCGCAAGCAGACGCTCATTGCCTTTGAGGATATGTATGTTTGGTCACCGACCGGCCACATAGGCCGGCACACCTTTTACAAGAACAACGAAATGGCGGGCTATTGCGGAGTTATCCATGCCTTGCAGCTCAAGGGTATCGATGGCCACTACGGCGATCAGCGCAAAATAGTCATTTTTGGTTTTGGTGCGGTCAGCCGCGGTGCGATATACGCGCTCAAGGCCCATGGTTTTCGGGATATCACCATTTGCATCCAGCGGCCCGACCACGAGGTACGTGAAGAGGTGCTGGATTGTAATTACGTCAGAATTCGCTCTGGCGGCGAAGGCGAGTCGCGCATGGTGGTTGTGGAGCATGATGGATGCGTGCGGCCGCTGACCGACTTGATAAGCCAAGCCGATATTATCGTCAACGGCACCTTTCAAGACACCGAAAATCCGATCGACTTTGTTACTGAATCAGAAAGCGCATGCCTAAGGCCAAACAGCCTGATTATCGATGTTAGTTGCGACGCGGGAATGGGTTTCTTTTTTGCTAAACCAACAACATTCCAGAAACCGATGCTGAAATATAAGAGCATCGACTATTACGCCGTCGACCACACACCCAGCTATCTTTGGGAGAGTGCCACGCGTTCTATTTCTGCAGCACTAATTGTTTATTTACCCACTGTGCTGGCGGGCCGCGATAGCTGGAAGGCGAACGATACGATCAGACGCGCGATCAATATTGAGGATGGTGTGGTTCTGAATGATTCAATTCTGTCTTTTCAAAATCGCCGGCGGAACTATCCTCATGAGCCGATTGAAAATGCAGTCACGGAAAAGGTGGCCTAATATATGTTTAAAGTTGAGGGTGCATAGCTATGCGGAGCCGTCCAGCCACCCTCGTATTACTTGAACTGAACCTGTCTCCGTGCGAGCTCTTGGATTGGAAAGAAGCAGGCAGAGGCGAGGCCAGTATTTTTTATGATGAAGGGGTCATGAATGGCGGTTAGTCGTATTAAGTTGATCGGCGCAGATGTCGAGGTCTCACGCTTTATAGTAGGGTTTTGGCGCTTGGGCTCCTGGGGAGTTACCAGCACCGAACTTCAGTTTTTTGTTGAGGAGCTTGTTGATCTGGGTGTTACGACCATGGATCACGCCTTTGTTTATCGCAGTGAAGCTCTGTTTGGAGAAGTTCTTAAAAAATCGCCGGCGCTGCGCAACCAGATCGAAATCGTAACCAAGTTTGGCATCAGGCCAACCGGATTTGGCCCCCTCGGAGCAACCTCAACCAACCACTACGATAGTTCAAGCGACTATCTCAGGACGTCCGTTGAAAACAGTCTGCGTGAATTGAATACCGACCGAATCGATATCTTGCTGGTGCACCGTCCTGATTATCTGATGGATGTCGACAAAATGGCTGTTGCCTTTGAGACTTTGATGGCCGAAGGCAAAGTACGGAGTTTTGGCGTGAGCAATTTTTCGGCTTCACAATTTTCCCTGTTGCAGAGCCGCCTATCCAACCCTCTTGTCACTAATCAGGTGGAGTGTTCACCGCTTTGTCTCGATGCTCTGGAGAACGGCGTGCTCGATCAATGTCAGCAGCTTGGGGTCAACCCAATGTTTTGGTCCTGCTTGGCCGGTGGAGAGTTGCTGACGGGAGAAGATGAGCGTTCAAAGCGAGTGCAGAGTGCATTGAATTTTGTCGCGGAAGAAACCGGTGCGAATAGCCTCGAACAGGTTGTTTATTCCTGGCTTCTCAAACATCCAAGCAACGCTCTGCCCATCATAGGTACAAGTAAAATCGAGCGGGTTAAAGATTCCATTGCGGCGGAGCAATTGGAAATTTCGAGTGAGCATTGGTACTCGATTCTGGAAGCTAGCAAAGGAAGTCAGGTTCCCTGACTTAGAAGTAGCAAAATCAGCCTGCGGATTTAGCAGGTAAGCGCCTCTTCCACCACTGCAATCCAATCTCTCATCAGTGCAGCTAATTCTTTATCTTCGAGATCCCTTGCCTTGGTTACCAGAGAAGTAAATCCCTCGGTATGCCAACTTGCTGGCGCGGGAGCTGGCGGAAGGGTCGCTGGCACAGGCCAAGGCGAGCAATAGAAGTAGGGTTCGGCGTGACTGCCATCGCCGGGCGACAAACCAATACCTATGGACTTGGCTGATTCCGGGTCACCCTCTTCCAGCATAAGCAAAGTCGCCAGATCGAAGTGGTGCGGCCAGCATCGAACCGATGGTTCGCCTATGGCAATGGTCTGTTGTTCAACCAATTCTGTTAGCGCGTTGTCAGCTTGCGCAAACCATCTGCCTAAAATCTCTGTCTCTTCTATGCAATTGCCAAATCCATAGTTCACTGGTGCAAGCTCGTAGGGCATTTCGGCAAATGCTGTTGATCTAAGTCCGGCATTTTCTAGACAACTGTCTACCCAGATTCGGGCCGATTCTTCTGACTCGTTAGCTAGCTCCAGCTCTTCGGTTAGAACATCCTGATGCAGCCAAATCAGAGATTGATTGGCAAAGCTAAAACCTAGTTGGTATTGCTGCGCAGCATCCAGTGGATGGCTAAGCAGTGCGTCGTGCTTGTCGCTCCAGCCTAGATTAGAGTGGCTATCATCTGCTTTGACTTCGAGGTTTGCTCGTGCAGCCCTCGAGGGCCATTGGCATGCTTGATGAGCCATATTTCTGGCGCCAACAAGCCCAGCGAGATCAACAGAAAACAGTTGGTTAGATAGCTTCATAGCTTTTTAGCGTTTGTGTTCTGGGCTATGAAAGTCGGTTTTACATCCGGCTTCCCACGCCGCTGGCTGATTGCCGTGAGATGGGAATCCACCGGCGTCTTTCAGCATGCGCGCCATATGTAGGCAGTTCCAGACAAGAAAGGTGGTATTGCGGTTGGTGAAATCGTTTTCCGGGCCACCTGAGCCTTCATCCATATAGGAAGGTCCCGGGCCGGCTTCTCCCATCCATCCGGCGTCGGCTTGAGGCGGCACGGTGTAGCCAATATGTGACAAGGAAAAAAGAATATTCATCGCGCAGTGTTTTACGCCGTCTTCGTTGCCGGTAATTAGCGTCGCGCCGACCTTTCCGTAATCGCGATATTGGCCTTTTTCGTTAAAGTCGTGGGTATAGCCGTACATGCGTTCCAACACTCGATTACAGACTGAGCTTTTCTCGCCCAACCAGACCGAGGTTCCGATAATAAGTATGTCGCATGCGTCGACCTTGGCTTGAATCAGCGGCCAGTCGTCGCGATCCCATTCAGGCGTATCGGCCATGTTCATTCCGAGGCCGGCCGGCAGCTCATAATCAACCGGGCGAAGGATTTCTGTCTGCGCGCCATTGGCTTCAAATATCTGCTTCGCCATGGTCAGCAAACCTTCGGTATGAGACATAAGTGGCGATCTGGTCAGTGTGCAATTGAGCATTAATACCCGCAGGTCGTCGTATTTGGCGGGTGGATTTTCGCATTGTTTTTCAGTGATGGATTTAAGTTGATCAGTCACGGCAGTAAGCCCCCTCGGCTATAAATAGTTAGTTATTTGAATATATCGCAATATATATTGGACGTCGCGAATCCACATCGGTTACAAGTTTTTTGAGGCAGCGTCGCAATAAGTCTTTGATTACTCTACTCCGGATGTGTGATTTGCGTTACTAACTCTCATCTGAGCGCAACCAGAAGATGACTCTAAAACTTGAAGAAATCGGGCCGCAACACCAAGACCGGTTGATTGCTGCCTCGATCGCCAGCAAAGCGCTGCACGCCGATTGGGTAACCTGTCCGAAGACGGCTGAAGAGTTCTGCAAGGCATTGGGAAAATACGAATCTGACTCGGCTATCGGTTTCCTTGCCCTTGACCAAAATGACAATTTGGTTGCGTGGATCAGTCTCTCCGAAATAGTTCGAGGCGGTTTTCAATCGGCCTATATGGGCTACTGCGTTTTTAAGCCCTTCGACGGTCAAGGATTGATGTCCAAAGCAATGAAGTTGGTGATTGCTAGGGCTTTTGGAGAAATCGGCCTACATCGGCTCGAGGCCAATATTCAACCGGAAAATACTAATTCGATTGGTTTGGTTGAATCTCTGGGTTTTCGGCGTGAAGGTTTGTCATTGCGCTATCTGAGAGTTGCCGGAGAGTGGCGAGATCATCAGCGCTACGCCATCACAACGGAAGAGTTTGAGCTCTGATCTCGGTTTCCCGAACTTTTTTTGATCTAGGATCTAGTCCACACTAGGCGAAAATGAGTGGGGGATAAGAATGTTTTCAAAAACAGTTCAATTTGTTAGCTGGGCCGTTATTGCTGTTGGCCTTAGTTTTTCTGGATTAATTCAAGCGCAGAATACCGCTGAACCTGAACCTGTTATCACCAATATCACGGGCGATCTCTACAGCTTCAGACAGGGTCGTCATCTCGGTATGTTTCTGGTGACGGAAGAAGGCATTATCCTCGTCGACCCGACCAATCCTGAGGTTGCCGGCTGGTTGAAGGAGCAGCTCGACGAGCGCTTTGCAGTACCGGTGAAATATGTACTTTACAGCCACAGTCATAATGATCACGCCGGTGGTGGTGATGTTTTTGCCGACACAGCGATCTTTGTTGGCCACGAAAATATGCGCGCTAATTTAATCCGGCCTGCAGATGATGCGCCCCTGCTAGCGCGCGAACAGCTCTGGGATGCAAATGGCGACGGGCGCATTCAGCAATCTGAAGCTGGTGGGTACACGGGTGTGGATACAGGGCCAAGCGGCTTTGCCCGCTTTGACGTCGACCAGAATGGATGGCTTTCGCGAGCGGAGATTTGGGCTGCACGTTTTGGTGGACCGACCGTGAGAGCGCCGGATCTATATTACTCTGACAAATTGACCCTAAGCCTGGGCGGGAAAAGTGTCGAATTGCATTATCTGGGCAAGAACCACACCGACGATATGAGCGTAATTTTGTTTCCAGCGGAACGGACTATTTATACCGTGGATGCTTTGATACCGAATCGGCTGCCTTGGCAATCTTTGGATGCAAGTTATTTACCGGACTGGGTTACCTGGTTACAGCGGGTCGAGAAACTAGACTTTGATGTGGTTGTTCCCGGACATGAATCTCCCGGAACCAAGGCACATGTCGCAGAGCAGGCACGTTACATGGCGGAACTCTACGAGGCGGTTTCTTCGGGAATTGCAGCGGGTAAATCTGTTGATGAACTGGTGGATACGGTGCTGATGGAAGACTACCGTGATCTTATCGAATACGAATCTTCCCGCGCTTCCAATGTGTTGGGTGCCTACGAAATTTTGATGTCGACGCCGGGGCAGCATTAGCAGCGAAGGAATTATTCAGGTCATCAGAGCCTTAGGCGATTGCCCAGTAATCCTTCTTCGGCGTATCTTTTTAGCAGGATGTCGTCGTGGGAAGGAACAACAATCAAACCATCCTGATCCATACGATCCTTAATCCATTTCATTTGCAGGGTTAGGGCTTCAGGGTCTTCGCCAATGCGGCTGATGGTTTGCTCGGGCCGAAGTTTTTGCTCAGTTATGTTGTCCATTGACCAGCCAATATCCCCGATAAACAGATACTCTCTGTTATTTGCTTGGCGCACGTAAACCATTTGGTGTCCGGCTGTGTGTCCCGGTGACTTGATCAGAACAACGCCCGGAGCCACAGCAAAAACTCGCCCAAATTCGACTACCCGCAACGCATTTGCCTGCTCAGTACTTAGCTGAATCTGCGGAATCTGGGGTTTTTGGGTAAGAGTCGCAACCTGAGTTTCTGTCATCAAAGTTTTGGGTGCCAGAACTCGAAAGTATGGGCTGCGAACAATACCGGCCACATGATCACCATGTTCGTGGGTGATAATTATTTGCTCAGCCGACAGCAGCGCCTGCTGCACCCTTTCATTGATCTCGGCAAAGTAGGGTTCGGTGCGTCCAAATCCATAGTATCTGTGTACCTCTTCGTCCATGCCGCTATCCAACATAATGGTGCTTTCTGGATAGCGAATCTGGAAAGCGGATCGCGCTGAGACAAATATTTCTTCACTGCCACCCTCAATAATATCGGCGTAAGCCCTGTGACTTTCAGCAACCTTGGCGAAGGCAATAGATTGAGGCAAGTCTCCCTCTATGCTGGTGGCAAGGCTTCTGACTCTGGACAAGAGATCGCTGGGGTAGGGAGTAAAGCCTGTCTGTGCGTTTAAGCCAGAGCTCGCTAGCAAAACCAACAATGTAATAATTCTCATATTCCAGCCTTTTAACCTTGCAACCGTTCGATCATGGTCAATTAGAGCCCCACCAATCGCCGCAATCTCGGCGAGTACTGGTCTCTTAATTCTGCATAGATGGGTGTAACAGCCTCAACAAATAGTTGCCGCTCTTCGGCTGTCAGTTCGACAATCTCGCCGCCTGCTTCACGAATCGCGATTTGTGCATCCAACTCTTCCTGATCCTTAAGTGTTCGTTGGAAGGACACTGCTTCTGTAACAGCGGCCTGCATCTCTTGTTGCAGTTCAGCGGGCCAAGCATCAAATGTTGGCCGATGAAAGAAAATAGGGCGAGAAATATAGAAGTGGCTGCTGGCGGTATGGTACTTGTGATAGTTGTGCACGCCGTAGGTCACGGTGTTTGCAAAGGGGTTTTCCTGTGCGTCAATGGTGCCAGCCACAACACGTGTGATCACCTCCGATAAATCCATTATCTCGGGGTTGGCACCTAGTAGTTCGAAGGTTCGTTCGTGAATCTTGCTGGGCAGGGCACGCAGTGACATCCCTCGCATATCGGCGGGAGTGTGGATCGGTCGAACGCGATTGGAAAAATGCCGTTGGCCATTTTCAAAATATCCCAGAATGCGATAGTCGGTATTGGCTTCGATGCTTTGGCTCAACAGCCGACCCAGCTCACCATCCATTGAATCGCGAGCAGCCTGTGTGCTTTCAAAGATAAAGGGTAGATCGACTGCGCCGAGATCGGATACGCGGTCCGTTAAATAACTGCTGGACTGATAGCCCATGCTGACAATGCCATTTTCTACCAGCCAAAGAATATCTTTGCCGAGGTATCCCAATTCGAGGATGTTATAAACATATCGAACTTCGACTTCGCCGGGAAACTTGGCTTCGATGCGGTCGCCGATGCGTTTTAACGCCAAGCTAAAGCTTGTGGTGGCTGGACCGTAGCCGGTCATAATGATCTGGATTGCACCGTTTTGCGCCTGCGCGGATGAGATACCCAAGCCACCAAGCGCTGAGCTGGCTCCAATGGCCGCAGTAGTGCGGAGAAAGTCTCGTCTAGACATAGTTTAGCCCCAATTAAGCCTATCGACTGGCCAAGCCCTTAGGCTATTATTCGCTCTCGCTCGGCCGGATAGGTTGATCTTTGTAATGATAAGTATGCTCTAAAGATAGTGTATTGGTAGCGAAACAATCAAACATCTCGTAAAGAGATATATATTCAGGTTGAACGGAGCGCGGTTTACTGCCAAATTACAAAACTGAAATAGCCGCTGAAAATAATAGTGGCCTTTCATCATAAATAAAGGGGAATTCGATGAGTGACAAGGTATTAGCTTATACGCTGCTCAGGTTGTTTATGGGCCTGAATATGTTTATGCACGGAGCCGTTCGGCTTGGTGAAAATTACGGGGCATTTATAGAGTGGACTCAAGGAGTATTTGCTGAAACCTGGCTACCAAGTTTTTTGGTCACCATAGAAGCTGCGCTTATCCCCCCGGTTGAAATGACCGTCGGTGTGTTGTTGTTCCTCGGCTTCAAAACTCGATTTGCATTAATGCTGGCCGTTGGCCTAATGGCGACCTTGGTATTTGGCATGAATGTTGTGCAAGACTGGGAACTGGTATTTCGGCATGTTGTTTATGTCTGTGTGTTTTCTGGCCTGATGTTCAACAGGGAATACAACGAATTTTCTCTAGATGGTCGAAAGAGCGCTTAGTAGAACCATCTGAATCCTTATTTTTATTTATCGGAGGCTTTGCATGAAGTCGTTTAGTTATTGGACTTGCCTTTTTTCTCTCGCATTTTTAACCACCATCATTACCGCATGTGTCGGTGGCTCCACCGGAGATGGCGCCTCAATTCGAATGGATCGAGACGATATTGCCGGAGTGGTTACAAGCGCCAACGGCGTTGAAGCCGGTGTCTGGGTAATTGCCGAGACTGACGATTTTGATACACGTTTTTCAAAAATAGTGGTGACGGACGATGAAGGCCGATACCTGATACCCGACCTTCCCGATGCGGACTATGAGATATGGGTTCGCGGATATGGATTGGCTGACTCCGCAAAAGCTATGGCAGAGCCCGGCGATAGGCTGGATCTGACAGCCATAGAGGCACCCGATGCAGCTACCGCTGCCGAGGTGTATCCAGCAGCTTATTGGTATTCCATGCTTGAGGTGCCTAACCAAGAAGAGGTCGCTCACCTAGACTACGGGCTGAACGAGTACCTTGCCTGGACTAAAAACCTTGGCTGTTCCAGCTGCCACCAGTTGGGAGACGAATACACAAGGACAATTCCGGATTCTCTTAGCGAGTTTGAGGATTCTCATACCGCTTGGATACGTCGAACCCAGTCGGGTCAGGCGGCTTTTATCATGATTCGCCAGGCCACAGCACAGTTGCGCAACGTGCCTTACAAGTATCTCTCTGAGTGGACCGACCGAATTGCCGATGGGGCCCTCCCTCATGTTCAACCGGATCGCCCAACAGGATTGGAGCGCAACGTTGTCGTGACGGTAAGAGATTGGTCTAAGCCCACCGGATACATGCATGATCTTTCCGGTACAGACCGCCGCGATCCGACGGTAAATGCATACGGACCTCTTTACGGAGCGCCAGAGCACAGCACTGATGAATTCCCCATCCTCGACCCGATTGAGAATGTGGCTACCTTCTTCAACGCGCCAGTCAGAGATGAAGATACACCCGGAGCGCTGGACTATTTCCCTATGATGGCCGCTTCTCCTTTTTGGGGGCCTGATCCCATCTGGGATTCCAAGGCCAATGCCCACAATCCCATGCTGGATCAGGATGGACGTGTTTGGTACACCGTTACGGTTCGGGATCCCGCAAACAACCCAGACTTCTGCCTTGAGGGTTCAGACCATCCCTCTGCCCAGGCTTTTCCCATCACTAAAAATGTAGCTCGTCATCTTGCTTATTACGAGCCTGATACAAACAAATACACCTTTGTTGATACCTGTTTCGCCACCCATCACTTGCAGTTTAAAGAGGACGAAAACAACACACTCTGGCTGAGCGGCTCAGGTGATGTTCTCGGTTGGGTGGACTCCAACATGCTGCTGGAGACCGGTGATGAAGCCGCGTCTCAGGGCTGGACAGCTTTGATTCTTGATTACAATGGCAATGGTCGGCGCGACGCCTACACCGAACCAGGTGAGGAACCCAATCCGCAAATGGATATGCGAATCGCCGGTGGGGGACAGATTGCGGGTTACGGTTTCTATGCCATTATGCCGAGCCCCATTGATGATTCTATCTGGGGTTCAAATCCCGGTGTTCCCGGAGCTCTGTATCGAGTAATGCCTGGTGACGACCCTTCCAATACAGCACTGGTCGAGAGATTTACTGTGCCTCTGCCCGGCTTTGGTGTGCGCGGTGCGGATATTGATCGCAACGGCGTGATTTGGGTTTCTCTCGGCAGTGGACATATGGGCGAATTTGACCGCAACAAATGTATCGGTCCGATGAACGGACCAACCGCCACTGGCGATCACTGCCCTGAAGGTTGGACTTTCCACGACTTGCCTGGCCCGGGTTTTGTCAATTATCCGGACTACAGTGTTGAGTCCAGCTATTACACATGGGTTGATCAACACGACACTTCCGGTTTGGGCGCTAATACTCCAATTGCCACAGGTAACCAGTTTGATGGTATTCATGCTCTGGTAGACGGCGAGTTTGTCACCATGCGAGTGCCATACCCTCTGGGATTCTTTACCAAGGGTTTTGAAGGTCGTATAGACGATCCCGATGCCGGTTGGAAAGGTCGTGGATTATGGGTTCCCAGCGGAGACCGTACACCCTGGCACAAAGAAGATGGCGCAGGCAGCAATCCAATGGTTGTGCATTTTCAGGTTCGACCTGACCCGCTAGCGAAATAGATTCGGTAGCTGATTAGGTGATGAATCGTATGCAAAGGTTATTGGTGGCGGCTGCCTTCCTATTTGCGGTGAATAATTTGGTTCATGCCGACGTGGAATTGGGCGACGGAACAGTGCTGTCAGATTCGCCAACCTGGATAGTCACCTATATCGAAGTTGCGGCCGATGCTGTTGAAGAGACCGAGAGGCTTCTTGCAGCGCAGGTAGCAGCTAGCAAGATGGAGGATGGCAATCTTCGCTTTGAAGCCGTCCAGCGCATTAGCCGCGACAATCATTTTGTGGTTCTGGAAGCTTGGAGCAGTCCGCAAACTCGGGCAAATCATGCTGCCGCAGCCCATACGATGGCCTATCGCACAGCGTTGCAGCCTCTGCTTTATGCGCCATACGACGAGCGGCCACACTTGGGGTTGGAGGCAACTGCTTTTGATTCCATCCCTGAAGGCGACTCCGAGACGGTCTACGTCATAACCCACGCCGACTCCATTCCGCCTGAGCAATTCCCACCCTGTAATCGGCGGCCGGATCCAAATGGGCCATGCTCCAATGGACTACTTATTAATCTGGCTCAGGACAGTCGTTTGCATCGGGGCAATATGCGCTTTGATATCTTGACCCAGTCCAACCGGCCAAATCATATGACAGTGGTGGAAATGTGGCAGGATTCTGATACGCAATTGGCGCATCAGGTTCACCCCGATAAAAAGGATTTTCGCGACGCGCTAGCTGGTATCGAAGTGGGTAGTGGCGTAGATCCTGACCCGCAATTTGTGCCGGATATGCTCACAGGTAGTCTCTGGGACGAGCGTCTTTACCGACTGATCAATCCCTAGGCCAAATATGAAAACAATCAGATATGTTTCGATATTTCTTCTCGGTCAGTTGATGAGCTTCTCCTCAGTCGCAGCCGCAGAACTTAGTGCAGCGCAGAAAAGAGAAATCATCTTTGACTGCACCCAGTTGGTAAATGACTACGCTTACTACCGCGATCTTCACGATCCGGTGGGTTTTGCCAATATCTTTTCTGAGGATGCTCGGTTACAGGCACGGGGCGTGTGGCTAGAAGGCGATGAAATTGCCCAGCATGTGCTCAATGACGATCCCGCTGAAGTGAGCATGCATCTTATGACCACAATCAAGATCATGCCGATTGATGAATCTAGCGCCATTGGCGTCAGCTACGGAGCTGTGGCGCACGAACCAAAGGGGCAGGATGGTGCCGCAGCGGTGCTTTCCTCATTTGTGGTTATTGGTCAGTATCACGACAAATTCAAAATGACCGACGAGGGTTGGAAAATTTCCGAGCGGGCATTTGATGTGATCTTTCGAAAACCAGAAGCAGAATAAAGTCGGAATAAGAGAATCAAAAGCAGTATCTAGTTTGATAGGCACAAAAATTACAGACAAGGACTTGGGGTATGAAATTTAAAAAGCTAATTGCGCTTCTAGCAATTTGTTGCAGCGGTGCACTTTTTGCTCAGCAAGATGATCCGGAATGGCCAAATTGGGCCTATGGCTACATGGAGCCTCTCGCAGAGACTGATCCCAATATCTATCAGGTTCCCGACTGCCCGGAGATGGCTAATCCACGTTCCTGCGGGCCGGTGGGCACCGCACTAGTTGAAAATGGCATAAAAAATAGTTTGCCGGGCACCAGCCTCACCTTTACTCGGGTTGAAGCAAACTACTCTTGGCAACCCGCAGATTGGTATCCCGGTGATCACCCGGAAATGTCTGAGCTAATCGCCACCGGCGATATGGAGCGTGGCATTCGACCCTGCGCACTCTGCCATTTTCCCAATGGCCAAGGAAAGATCGAAAACGGCCATGTGGGCGGCCTTCCTGCCAACTACATTTTGCAGCAGCTTGAGGCCTTCGCGAGCGGCGATCGCATCAGCGCCGATTATCGCAAAGCCAATACCAATGAGATGGCACGCATCGCGGCTTGGTTAACGGACGAAGAAAAGCAGCACGTAGCAGATTATTATTCATCCATTCCCTTCCGCTCAATGGTGAGAGTGGTTGAGTCGGAAAATGCACCCCAGATTCGCGCCAGCCTAAATCGTCTATTGATGGCAGATGAAGAGGCTCCCTGGGAGCCTTTGGGAAATCGCATTGTTGAAGTTGCCGAGGACGCTGAGGAAACAGAAGTAATGCGCAATCCGCGCGGAACCTTTGTCGCCTATGTACCCATTGGCAGTGTTGCCAAGGGTGAAGAGCTGGTGAGCACCGGAGGTGGCAAGACCATTCAGTGTGGTATTTGCCACGGACCCGGCCAGAATGGTCTCGCCGATGTGCCTAGTATTGCCGGTCGTACAGCCAGCTATACCATGCGCCAGCTCTGGGATATGAAACAGGGCACAAGGGTAAGCCCCTTTATGTCGGCGGTAATCGCAAATCTTGATGCAGAAGATATGTTAAATATTGTGGCTTATCTGGCAACTCTTCCACCTTAGAAGCCGCCTTAAAGGAATTTAGCTGAAACAAGTCTTTCTGGGAATTTGAAATGAAAAACCTGTCTATTTTTGCTCTGGTAATTGCCTACTTGGGAGCTTTTTCGCTGCCAGTTATCGCTGATGATATTGTGGTTTTTGGTGCAACCGGACGATTTGGCAGCCAGATGGTCCAGGAAGCTCTGGATCGTGGTCACACCGTCTATGGCGTTTCCAGAAGTCCTGAAAACTTTGCCTACACCGAAGAGAACTTTGTTGCTGTTGATGGTAACCCGACGGTGTTGGAGTCGGTTAAAGAAATCCTTCAGGGAAAGGACGCTGTATTAGTAGCTCTAGGTGACCGGGAAACGGCTGATCCGGAAAAAACCGCAATGAACGTTACGGCTATGAATCTTGCAGAAGCGCTCGGCGATCAGGGGGTTGAAGGACCATTGGTAATTGCTTTTGGCGGCGGCAACACCGCTGGCGATAGCCTGGAACAAGTGCTTGAAATGACAGCGGATAGACTAAACGAGCCAAACAGCGACCGTCTTCGTATGATTATTCTCTCCCAATGGGCTACCTATGACACCTACCGGTCATCCAATATCAATTGGGTTTTTCTAGCACCACCGCGCAATATTTTAGGTATTACCGGCGGCGAAGATGTGCGAACCGGCAAATACCGTATCTCCACAGATGGCACTATCGACAGTGAGTCAGATACCACTATCTCCAATTCGGATATCGCAGTGGCTGCGGTCGATCTGCTGGAAAACCGGGAATACAGTCAGCAACGAGTTATCATCGCTTACTAGCGCGTCCGGCAATTGCTCTTAAAATCCCGCTCTTAAATTCCAGTTGCTCTTAATTTTAGTAAATATAGGATTTGGTCATGAAAATTAAGCTAATCGCCATCCTCGGCACCCTTTTTCTTGTTGCATGTAACTCTCAGGAATCTGCGGAAACTGCAGAGCCAATTCAAGCAGAGCCAATTCAAGCAGAGCCAGCTCTAGCAAGCGCGCCGGCAACAGCACCAGCCGCAGCTGAACCCAGTGGGCCGGTCTATGCATTAACTCAATTGGAAGGCGACCTATACCACGCTACCAGTGACACCCACGCCACGCTTGTATTACTCACAGCAGAAGGGGCAATTCTTGCTGATCCGCTTAATCTGGGTTTTGCCGAGTGGTTAAAATCCGAATTATCGACGCGCTTCAATACCACTGTTCGTTACCTGCTCTACACTCACCACCATTGGGACCACGCATCGGGCGGTGCCGTGTTTTCCGATACCGCTGAGCTGGTAGGCCATGCCAATATGATCCCGGGCTTGGCATTACCGCTGGCCGCGAACTATGTTCCGAATGATGCGAATCAGGATAGTGCGATACAGCGCGACGAAGCGACTGGCGGGCTGGCAAATAGCTTTGATTTTATGGATGAAAACGGCGATGGCAACATTACCGGCACGGAACTCAATCGCTTTATTCTCGCACCAACCACAACCTACTCAGGTGCCGAGTATTCAGTCACCCTGGGCGGGAAAGAGGTTCGTATGGTCTGGGCGGGTGACAATCATTCTAACGACGGCAGCATCATTATTTTTTCTGACTACAACACCGCTTTTGGTGCTGATTGGTTAGCAGTTCGCGCTTTCCCCCGATCCTTATATGGTGCTGAGCTTGATGCTTGGATAGAGGTAACCGAGCTTTTGGCGAGCTTAGAGCCCGCTCGAATCGTGCCAGGTCATACAAGCCACGGAGTCATTGGTAATTTAGATGACGCCCGAGCCTATGCGCAAATGTACCGCGACCTAAATGAATCCCTGCAAACCGCCCTTGGTAATGGAATCAGTAAAGAAGAATTTGTCAGCAACCTGAATTTGCCGGCCTATAGCGAGTGGGAGCGATACGACAGCTCATTGCCGCTTATGGCTGGCCAAGCCTATGATTTGGCTACTCAGTAGCCAGCATCACAAGGAAACAATATTGAAATTTTTGCCAGCCAGACGCTTGAGCAGTATCTAGCCCGCCAAGATTTTGGCCCGAAACTCGGCGCGGCGGTTGCTGCACCCGGATAGTAGGCTGCTCTAGTATTCAGACTGCCTCTGCATTGGATCAGGAATTTCTGCTGCTGATTGGCAGTGATCCGGTTCTTTCGAGATTGTGGCCAACTTACCTACAAACTCCGGAGCTGCTGACCGAAGAGTAACGCTTGCAAGGTACTTTTTTGATGACCAGCGTTGTTCGGCGCTTGGAAAACGTCTATCTCCAGCGCCAATTGGGCTCGATTTCGGATGAAAGTTGGGAATCCAGAGAAGCGCTGTTCGATATGGCACTTACGCCGGGGTACGCCTATTTTATAGAGACCACAACAGCCAGTTTTATCGGTGAAGAATTTCTCAAATTCATGGCGCAAATTGGTTCTGATTAGGTTTTTGCTGATCAATTGCGCATAGGGGCAACGAGGCCGTAGCGGCTAAGATTGACCCAGCCAGGAATTTTCGTCGGCTAATTTTTGACAGGGTTCGATTCCTTAGTTTTTGCGGCCTGATCTAGGTCGGAGACCGCCTAGCTAAGAGATTGGAAGTAGTCGTACATGCGGCTGCGTGTTGCTTGATCCGGCAGTCTCCCCATCGCTGCGCCCATATTATCTATCATGTTACGTGGCCTGCTGGTCTCAATGGCGCTGGTGGTCACTGCGGGATGGGAGAGCACATATTTCAGGGCAAATTGCGCCCATGAATTGCAATCAAATTCAGCTGCCCATTCGGGTAATTCTTTGCCTGAAGTGACGCTGAAATAGGCACCATCGTCCAGAGTTTTGAACACTTCAATAGCACAAACAGCGACGCCTTGGTCGGCTGCTAGCGGCAGGATGCGCTCTTCGATTTGAGGCCGGAACATTGAGTAAGATGTCATCAGAAAATCGATGTCGTGGCTCAGCATAAATTCTTCCAACACCTCGTTGGAGATATTGTCTGTAGCCTCACTGACTCCGATATAGCGAACCCTGCCTTCAGCCTTGGCTTTTTCGAGTACTGGCCATGTATTTTCAAAGTCTCGAAGATTATGCAGCATCATCACATCGATGCTGTCTCGACCCAGATTGGAAATGGTGAGATCCAAATGGCGTTGGGCTGCTTCTGCTCCGCTCACGGTAATCTTGCCCATCAGGAAAAGCTCATCCTGAATACCCATTTCCTGAATGATTTGGCCCAACACGGGTGGATCTGGTCTGAAGAAGGCCGGTGTATCGATCATGCGGCCACCGGCGTTGTACATGGTTTGCACCAGTTCTCTTGCCGCATCGTTATTGCCGCCCTCAGGCGTGGTATAGAAAAAATCCGGTGAACCAGACCCAACCAGAGGAAGGTAATCATTGGTGCCCGGAATAGGTCTGGTATTGACACTTTGTTGTGCAGAGACGGTTATAGGCAGCGAAGCGGCTGTAGTTAAGGCGGCTGAACTAGATAGAAATTTTCTTCGACTTATTGGATTTAGGCGTGACATCATTCCCCCCAGAATTGACGTAAGCCGCAAAGGCTAGCATCAAGATCGGCCGATAGAAAGCATATTTACCAAAGGTAGAAATTGGGGGACATTATGAGTAACGACGTTGTTATCGAAGCTTGGAATACGGTTCTATTTGAAAAGTTTTCGCGCTTTAAATACCTCTTTATTGAGGGCTACGCTTCTATTAGTGAAGAAGTTCTAAAAAGACATCAGTTTGCAGATGATGCCAAGGTGCTGGATGTGGGTTGTGGCTTTGGGGACTGCACCATCGAAATCGCAAAAAACCTCGGAGAGGGGGGTGTTGCCACCGGGGTGGACTGCGCCAGTAACTTTGTCGCCGAGTGCGAAAGAATGGCCGCCGAAGCAGGGGTCAGCAATACCAGATTTTTGGTGGCTGATGTAGAAGCGGACGATCTTGGCGGTTCCTATGATGAAGCCTTTGCCCGTTTCGGCACCATGTTTTTTAATTTGCCCGGCTTGGCAATGCGCAATATTCGCTCATCCCTCAAGCCAGGCGGCAAGTTCACACAGGTAGTCTGGCGCAAACGTGAGGACAATCCCTGGTTACACACCGCGCAACTTTGCGTTGAAGCGATTGTGCCGGTTGTATCTCACGACGACACCGATGCGGTTCACTGTGGACCGGGACCCTTTTCCATGGCAGGCCCGGACATGGTTAGCGATATGTTGCAGGCGGTGGGGTTTGAAAGAGTTCAATTCGAGCGGTTTGACTCGGATATCTGTATCGGCAGAAATATGGAAGAGGCCATTCAGTTTGCGATGGAACTCGGGCCTGCCGGAGAAATTATTCGTCTGGCGGAAGAGGAAGGTGAACGCCTAAAGCCGGAAGTTATCGCAGCGCTTGGAGAGGCCATAAAAGACTTTGCGAGAGAGGACGGAACTTACTGGGCACCTTCTAGTGCCTGGTTTGTTAGCGCATATAACCCTGCAGACTGATCAGTCCAGAGCTAATCTAGTCGGTGAGCCAATCTTCAATCAACTCGGCGACCATATCTGGACAATCATCCATATGGCAGTGGTGTGAGCCGGGCACAGATTTTCGAGTGAGGTTGGGCACTGCCGAGCCTGAATTGTTGAATCTGGGATCGAGCTTGAGCAGTCCCTGTTCGGGTTCGATCAGGAGAGTTGGGGCCTGGATCAGTTTAAAAAAGTCACCGCGCATCTCATCGGTTATCCGGTAAGCATTGGTGGCCTTCAAACGCTGGTCGGCATGCCAGGACCAACCTTTGTCGGTTTCGCATAGAGCGCGCTCGGCGAGCAATTCTGCACTTTCCCGTGAAACCGGAATCTGGCTTTGCATACGGGCTACTATCGCGTCTTCGCGGGTCGGATATTGAGTTCCAGACCGACCCTGCAATGAGTAGTTGCTGCGTAGCGAGTCCACCAGAGCCTGGGGTAAATCTTGCATCTTATGGGGGAAGGGCTCGATGGAGTCGATCAATACCAAGCGATTTACTTTCTCCGGTACGATGGCAGCAAAGAGGGCGGCAACAATTGCACCTCTCGAGTGACCGACCAGATCGATGGGGTCTTTGGAAAAAAGCTTGGAAAGCTCATACAGATCCCTTAATTCACTCACCAGATCGTAGTTTGCATCCCGGGATCGATAGCCGCTTAAACCCTGACCCGCCATGTCGATGGCGCACAGGTCAATGTCCTTCAGCAATGGCCCCACAACTGAAAAACTGGCGGCGTTGTCCAGCCAACCGTGCAGGGCGATGGCTTTTTTAGGAGCAGCGGGTTGCCAGGATATCCCGGCGACCAGTCGATCAAAGATATTGTAAGAGAGCTCTGTGGGTTCGTTTTTATGCAATTCGGGGGCTGCAGGAGTAGAATGGCACGCCATTTTAGACCAACTAACAGCTTCTCCCTATGCATTGCCCCTTCTGTAATACAGCAGATACCAAAGTGATCGATTCACGTCTGGTTGCCGCCGGCGAACAGATTCGCCGCCGTCGCGAGTGTGTGACCTGTGGCGAGCGCTATACCACCTACGAATTGCCTGAACTGGTTATGCCCTATGTGGTTAAAACCAATGGCACACGCGAGCCTTTTAATGAGGAAAAACTGCGCGGTGGTTTGCAGAGAGCGCTGGAGAAACGTCCGGTAGATTCGGAGCAGGTTGAGTCCGCTATTACACGCATCAAACAGGGACTGCGCTCAACTGGCGAGAGGGAAGTGCCCTCGCGTCTGATCGGCGAAGCCTTGATGGAGACATTACACGAGCTTGATCAAGTCGCTTATGTGCGCTTTGCCTCTGTCTATAGACAGTTCGAAGATATTGAAGAGTTTCGAGCCGAGCTCGATAAACTCAAGAAGGATTAAGAATGAATGCCCTCGATAGCCAATATATGGCGCGGGCACTACGGTTGGCCGAGCGTGGGATATACAGCACCAGCCCCAATCCCCGTGTCGGTTGTGTATTGGTCAATCAGGGCGAGGTTGTTGCCGAAGCCTGGCATCAGAAGGCCGGCGAAGCACACGCGGAAATACGTGCACTCGAAATAGCGGGCGCAAGGGCTAAAGGCTCAACCTGCTATGTCAGCTTGGAGCCATGTAGCCATACCAATCGAACCGGCCCCTGTGCGGATGCCCTGATAGAGGCTGGAATCGCGCGGGTTGTCTACGCCATGGAAGATCCCAATCCAGCGGTTGCCGGGTTGGGTATAGAAAAGCTGAGGGCCGCCGAGGTAGAAGTTGATGGCCCTTTGATGGCGCAGGAAGCTGCCCGCATCAATGCCGGCTTCCTAAAACGTATGAGCACCGGCAGGCCTTGTGTGCGGTTGAAAATGGCAGTCAGTCTGGATGGTCGAACTGCCATGCCCGATGGCAATGCCTTTTGGATTACTGGCCCGCGAGCCCGGGCAGATGTACAGAGATTCAGAGCTCGAAGCTGTGCAGTTCTCACCGGCTGGCGATCAGTCTCTATGGATAATTCGCAGATGACGGTTCGATCTGACGAATTTGAATTGGCGGATGAGGGCCTCGGCGATCGACAGCCTCTGCGCGTATTGGTGGACTCCAAACTGCAGTTGCAAAGTGATGCTCGTTTTTTTAAGGCGGATTCTCCGATTCTTGTGGCAAACCTGATTCGTGAGGGTGAAGGTGATTTACCCCATATCAGCTATCTGAAAACAGAAGCTGCTGCAGAACATCTCGATTTAGATGATCTGCTACAGAAATTGGGGGATCTGGAAATTAACGAACTTTTTGTGGAAACCGGTTCGGAGCTAAGCGGTGCTTTTCTAAGCGCTGGCTTGGTGGATGAGTTGATAATCTATATGGCGCCCAAACTAATGGGTTCTGATGCGCGTGCAATGTTTGAGTTGCCGCTGCAAAAGATGGCGGAGTCTCTGCCGCTGCATATAAAAGACATCAGGCAATTGGGCGGTGATATTCGTATTACTGCCATGCCAGAGATGGAATAAACCAGAGATGGAATGAAGAGGTCATCATGTTCACCGGAATAGTCGCCAGTGTTGGCGAGATTATTAAGACAGAAAAAATTGGTGGTGATTTGCGCCTAACCTTGGCCACTGGCGGTCTGGCCATGGCTGGCGTGCAGCTGGGTGACAGCATTATGTGCAATGGGATTTGCCTTACTGCGATTGAGTTCGACAACAACAGCTTTGTTGCGGACCTTTCTGAAGAAACATTGAATGTGACAACTGCCGGTAACTGGGTTGTTGGAACCCGAATTAATTTGGAAAAATCCCTGACCTTGGCTGACCGTCTTGGCGGACATCTGGTTAGTGGGCACGTCGATGGTATTGGCGAAGTTCTGAGCCGAGAGACAACATCAAGATCGGAATGTTTTGGCATTTCCGCTCCTCAAGAGCTGGCCAAATTTATCGCCCACAAGGGATCCATTACCCTCGATGGCACCAGCCTGACGGTGAACTCGGTTAGCGATAACAAATTCACTCTGATGATCATTCCACACACATTGGAAAATACGGTGATTGGCGACTATCAGCCAGGCACCGAAGTAAATTTGGAAGTTGACCTTTTGGCTCGTTATTTGGATCGGCTAAGACAATACGACCCGCAGCCCGAAGAGTAGAATTAGCAATATGAAATTTAATACCACCGAAGAGCTTATTGAAGACATCGCCCAGGGGCGAATGGTCGTGCTCCTGGATGATGAAGATCGCGAAAACGAAGGTGATCTGGTCATGGCAGCCAGTATGGTTCGACCTGAAGACGTCAATTTTATGGCGCGCAATGCTCGTGGATTGATCTGCCTTACATTGACAGATGATCGTTGCAAGCAGCTCAATTTGGGACGCATGACAGTTGACAATAATGCCGCCCATGGCACCAATTTCACCGTTTCTATCGAAGCGGCGGAGGGTGTTACCACAGGGATTTCAGCTCAGGATCGCGCCAAGACTATTCAGGCAGCGGTCGCTCCCGGTGCGATTCCTCGAGATATCGTTCAGCCGGGGCACATCTTTCCCATTATGGCGCAGCCCGGCGGCGTCCTAAGTCGTGCCGGTCATACTGAGGCTGGCTGTGATTTGGCTCGATTGGCCAAACTGGAACCGGCCGCCGTAATTGTTGAGATTATGAACGAAGATGGCAGCATGGCGCGGCAAGCTGATTTGATTAAGTTTGCTGCCGAGCACGGCCTGAAGATCGGCACCATTGAAGATTTAATTCACTATCGCCTGAGCCACGAGACCACCGTCCAGTGTGTAAAAAAACGTCATATCCAGACTGAGTTTGGTGAGTTTGAATTGCGTACCTACCACGACACCGCTCGCGATCAGTTTCACCACGCTATGGTTAAGGGTGATGTCAGTGACGGTAAACCCTGTTTGACCCGAGTGCATTTGCCTACGCCTCTGCGAGATCTGTTTGGCATGATCGAGCCGGGTCTGGAAGATTCAGGACGCTGGTCGTTGCATCAAGCGATGCAAAAAATTGCCGATGAAGGCCGAGGTGTAGTGGTTATTCTTAGTTCTACCATTGCCACTGCCAAGGTTGTTGAGCGCCAACTCGAGCGGATGTTTCAAGAAGATGACCGACTACCAGCCACACCGGCACTGCCAAATATGCAGATCGGTGTGGGTTCGCAAATTCTTCGTGATCTTGGCGTGCAAAAAATGCTGCTGCTTGGGGCACCTATCAAATACACCGGGCTGGCTGGATTCGATTTGGAAGTGGTGGATTATGTCGCTCCAGAAACCAATTAAGTGCCCAGCTAAATTCCAATCAGGATTATTAAGATGAAAACCTATGAGGCGGATAGCCGCTTTCCAGAGGAAAACGCAGAGCAGGGCAAGATCGCAGTGCTCACAACGCGGTGGAACAGTTTTATTACTGACAATCTGCTCACTGGAGCAACTAAGGCTATGCTCAGAAACGGCGTGCCGGAAGATCAGATTGAAGTCTTTAGAGTGCCCGGGGCTTTTGAATTGCCGGTTACTGCACAGCGCGTTTTGGCGACGCAAAACTATGTGGGTTTGATTGCCCTTGGCTGTGTTATTCGAGGTGGCACGCCACACTTTGAGTATGTGTCCGGCGGTTGTATGGATGGATTGATGCGGGTTCAGCTCGATAGCAGTTTTCCAGTTGGGTTTGGTGTGCTGACAGTGGATACCACCGAGCAGGCCATCGAGCGCTCCGGTGATGACGCCAATAACAAGGGTGCAGAAGCGGCGCTTACAGTATTAGAGATGTTGAATCTCTTAAGGGATATCTCGCAATGAGTTCACCTCTGAACAAAAGGCGTAAGGCCAGAGAAATCATGGTGCAGGCCCTCTATCAATGGGGTATGGCAGGGCAGAATATCTCTGCTATCGAAGCACAGTTCTATGCCGAAAATGATCCTGAAAAAATCGATCAGGAATATTTTCGAGAGGCTCTGCGCACCATTACCATGTCGGTGGACGAGATAGATGAGCTGATAAAACCCTACGTGGACCGAGACATCGATGATCTTGATCCCGTCTCTATGGCTCTTTTGCGACTGGGGGTATTTGAATTTAAACACCGCCCCGACGTGCCTTTTAAGGTGGTTATTAATGAGGGAGTAAATCTAGCCAAGAGATTTGGCCCTACTGATAGCGACAAATATATCAACGGCGTTTTAGACAAGATAGCGCCTGTTCTTCGCACGGCGGAAGTTGAAGCAATGCGCAAGGGCCCCTACAAATCAGCCAAAAAAGCTCCAGTGAAAAAGACCGTAAAGGTCACCGATAAAAAGTCGAAGACAGCTCTGAACGAGAAGAAGGCCGAAAGCAGGAAGACAACCCTGAGCAAAAAAAAAGCCCTGAGCAAAAAGAAAGTCCTGAGCAAAAAGAAAGTCCTGAGCAAAAAGAAAGTCCTGAGCAAAAAGAAAGCCGTGAGTAAAAAGGCAGCCGACTAGGCTCCGGTATCAACGAGCTTTGGCCTTGAACGAGTTCCAACTAATCCAAAAATACTTCACCGACTGGTCAGAGGTTGGTGTGCAGCCTGTTTTGGGTATTGGCGATGACGCTGCACTGGTGCAGATTGCCGCGGGCAAGCAGTTGGTTGTGGCGGCGGATACGCTGGTAGAGGGGCGGCATTTTCCCAGGGATGCTGACCCTGCACAGATTGCCTCACGTGCTATTCGGGTTAATCTGAGCGATATGGCAGCTATGGGTGCAGAACCACTGCACTACACGCTTTGCCTCACCCTTCCCGATTCAGATCAAGACTGGCTGGAATCATTTGCGGCGGCGCTGCGACAAGATTCTGAATTGTTTAAATGCTCACTTATCGGTGGTGATACCACGCGCGGCGAGCTCTGTATAAGCCTGCAAATGCTTGGTGTTGTTGAAACCGGCGCAGCGCTGAAAAGATCCGCTGCTTCGATTGGCGAAGCAGTTTGGGTGACTGGAAACCTCGGTGATGCAGCAGCCTTTATTGATTCAAAATTTACTGGCAATGCAGATTTAGCTAATCGTTTTTGGCGGCCGCAACCGCGCATCGACTTTGCCTTGGCAGCACATTCTCTAATTGGCGCCTGCATTGATATCTCCGATGGGTTAGTCGCAGATTTAGGCCATATCTGCAGTGCCAGTGGGGTTGCTGCGACGCTACAGACCGATAGGCTTCCCCTATCGCAACAGCTGATCGAATTTGCGCCGGATAGCGCCCGGCAGTTGGCGCTCACCGGTGGTGATGACTATGAGCTCTGCTTTACAAGCTCAGCAGAATCCGAGACCCAGCTGAGAGCTATTGCGACTGAGCAAAATATCCAGCTGACCCGGATTGGCAGCATCAGCTCGGGTAGCGGAGTAAACTGTCTCGATGAAAATGGTTCCGTCTTAAATTTTGAGCGTTCAGGGTATTCTCATTTCTAATTCTGCGCCCTCGGTCTCGATGCTAAAAAACCCAGTGCACTTGATGGCATTGGGTTTTGGCAGTGGTTTGTCCCCCAGAGCACCGGGGACGGCTGGTTCGATTTTGGCCTTGGTATTACTCTGGTTGGTTGGAGTTGAGTTCGCCAACTGGCACTGGCTACTGGCGTTGGCTGCTAGCCTTCTGGGTATCCCCATCTGTGCCTATTGTTCAAAGGCTTTGGGTGGTGCGGATCATAAGGCTATCGTCTGGGATGAATTTGCCGGAGCTTGGCTGGCGGTGATGTTTCTGCCCTTTAATTTGTATTGGTGGTTGGCAGCCTTTGTATTGTTTCGTCTGTTTGATATTGCCAAACCTTGGCCTGTGGGCTGGGCAGATAAACATGTTCACGGCGGTTTAGGTATTATGCTCGACGATATTCTGGCGGGCCTGATAACAGCTGCCATATTGTTTCTACTTGAGCACTTTTTGTTCTAATTATATTTTTGAGATAGATCTTTGATCACACGACCCACAGAATCTTGCGAACTTCCCACTCAATGGGGTGATTTTCATATCCACGCCTTTGAGGATACTGAAAACGACAAGGTACATCTTGCTCTGGTATTGGGCGATCTTGATCAGTCCAAGCCTGTGCTTGCTCGAATTCATTCGGAGTGTTTAACCGGCGATGCTTTATTTTCGCAGCGCTGCGATTGCGGTTCCCAGTTGCAGGAAGCTATGCAACAGATCGCGGCCGCCGGCAGCGGTATTATTCTGTACTTACGCCAGGAAGGTCGGGGCATCGGTCTGCTCAACAAAATCCGCGCCTATCACCTGCAAGATGAGGGCGCTGATACCGTCGAAGCGAATGAGCATTTGGGTTTTGGCGCCGATATGCGCGACTACTCTATCTGCGGACCCATGTTGGAGCATTTCGGCGTAAACAGCGTACGCTTGTTGACCAACAATCCACGTAAGGTAGCGGCACTTGAATCATTGGCAATAGAAGTGAGCGAGCGTCTACCTATCCATACCGGGCAAAACCCGCACAACGACCACTATCTGAAGACCAAGGCCGGTAAGCTCGGCCATATGTTTGACTAGCAGAGAGTTTCGGCACGTTCCCTAAGATAGCTATCGTAGTCTGGTACCTCTACTTCGCATATCTCGTTAAAGGCATCTGAGCTCAGCAGTAGTTCAGCGGTTGCGGGGTTACAGGCCACCGGAATATTCCAGACAGCAGCGATTCGCAACAGTGCCTTGATGTCTGGATCGTGTGGAAGTGGCTCAAAGGGGTCCCAGAAAAAGAACAGGCCGTGCACCCTACCTTCAGCAATCTCCGCACCAATTTGCTGGTCACCACCTAAGGGGCCGGAGAATAGTTTTTCGATCTTCATATCAAGATCGGATTCAAGTAGGAATCCAGTCGTACCCGTAGCCACCAACTGGTGTTTTGCCAAATGCTGGCGATTTGCCTGTGCCCATTTGAGCATCAGGCCTTTCATATTGTCGTGAGCGACTAGCGCAATGCGTTTGCTGGCTGGGAGTCTTCTGAGGATCTGTTTGATAAATAGTTTCCTTCTTGAGTGTCCGCTTGTGCTTCCCTTTGTGTTTGGAGGGTCGCCATGGCACTGGCGGTATCCAGCATGCGGTTTGAGAAGCCCCACTCATTGTCATACCAAGCCAGTACTTTCACCTGACTGCCGACAACCCGGGTCAGGGATAGGTCGGCAATGCAGGAAGCAGGGTTGTGGTTAAAGTCGATGCTTACCAAGGGAAGTTTGTTGGTTTTCATAACGCCACTGAAGTCGGTTTCCGCAGCTGATTGAATTGCAGCATTTACTTCTTCAACCGTGCTAAGTCTGCTCGATTGAAAAGTCAGGTCGAGCAGGGATACGTTTATTACAGGAACTCGAACCGCTAGGCCGTCCAATTTGCCTTCTAACTCGGGCAGTACCAGTGATACAGCGGAGGCTGCACCCGTTTTAGTCGGGATTAAAGACTGGGTTGCGGAACGGGCTCTGAGCATATCTGTGTGATAAACATCAGAGAGATTTTGGTCGTTGGTATAGGCGTGCACTGTTGTTGCCAAACCCTCCTCAATGCCTACAGAGCGGTTCAGGGCCGCAGCCAGTGGAGCTAAACAGTTGGTGGTGCAGGAAGCGTTGGAAACGATGAGATCTTCGGATGTGAGCACCTGATGATTTACACCGTACACAACGGTAGCATCGACGTTGGAACCAGGTGCCGAGATAAGTACACGTTTTGCGCCGGCATCCAGATGTGCAGAAGCAGTGTCACGACTGGTGAAAAAACCGGTGCACTCCATAACAACGTCGATTTCCAATTCTGCCCAAGGCAGATTTTTTGGATCTCGTTCGCTGGAACATCGAATGCTCTTGTCTCCCACCAGAATTTGATTGCCTTCAACTTCAACCTGCTCAGCTATGGTTCCGTGAACACTGTCGTATTTCAGCAAATGCGCATTCATGGCGGGATCGCCAAGATCGTTAATGGCAACAATTTCGATATCTGAATTTGCTTGTTCCAGCCAAGCTCTGAGTACGTTGCGGCCTATGCGACCAAAACCGTTAATGGCTATTCTCGCCATGATATTCCCCGCTTTAAAAAAATACTTTCGTGAATAAATATGTAAGTAAATTACATTATAGAGGAAGTATTGCGGAAAAAGGAAATAAAATTACTTTTTTAATAATAAGAGTTTTGGGGGTAGAACCTAGTCTGAAGCGATTAGTTTTCCCTGGTGCTCTGAAGATTGGTTTTGATAGCTTTGATGTTTTTCTCGACCTGATCACCGAGCTCCAACGCCATTTTGGTTGCAAGTATATCTACCAGCGCGAGATGGATTATGCGGGAGGTCATGGGTGTAAAGAGGTCGGTATCCTCAGCGGTGACGGCGTTCAGCACCACGCGGCAGTGTTTTGCCAGGGGTGATCTACTGTGAGTTAGGCCGATGGTTCTGGCACCTGAGCGATTGGCTAATTCTGCGCTTTCAATAATGGCTTTGGTGCGTCCGGTGTAGGAAATAAAAACCGCACTGTCTTCCGGAGTTAGCATCGAACACATAATGCGCTGGTTAATAAAATCAGTGTGCGCCACCACGGGGATGCCAAAGCGAGCGAACTTGTGTTGCGCGTCCAGAGCAACAGGGCCGGAGGCTCCCATGCCAAAAAAGTAGATACTCTTACTGCCAATTAGTAGATCTGTAGCCTCCTCGATGGAAGCGGGTGAAGTGGCTTGGCCAATAGTACGCACGCTCTGCTCTATAGAAGTCAGTACTTTGTTAATAACCGTGCGGGTATCGTCCGAAGCTTCCATATTTTCGGAGAAAAGATGAGAGCCCCGAGACAGCTCCTGTGCCAGCTTGAGCTTAAAGTCGGGATAGCCATTACAGCCGAGCTTGCGACAGAGTCGATTTACCGTGGGTTCGCTAACGCCGGCTTCTGCAGCTAGTCGAGCGATAGACAAATGAATAGCTACCTGAGGGTCACGCAAAACCACTGACGCGACTTTCAGGTCAGATTTGCTCAGTTTGTCCGAGCCGCCTTTTAGACGATCCAGAAGCTGGGTGGGATTCAAATTGATGTGCCCATGTGTAAAAACGTAAGTTTATTACAAAAATGCGACGGGGACGTTGTTTTCGGAATTTGCTATCCCGCAATTTGGGGCGATTTAGTTGAGAACTAGCTGAAGAAGCTTTCTAGTTGAATCATCGATATCGAGGCTGCCAAAGTCTCCGGATTCGATGACTTCTTGATAGGATTTGGCGAGCTCTTTACCCAGTTCAACGCCCATTTGATCAAAGACGTTGATTTGCCAGAGGGTTCCAGAAACAAAGGATCGGTGCTCATAGAAGGCAATCAATGCGCCCAGAGATTTAGCATCTAATGATTCGAGAATGATGGTGGTTGAAGGGCGATTGCCGCTAAAGCTCTTTGATTGCGCCAGTAGCTCTCGCTCAGAATCAGATTCGATGCTGTCCGGCAGCATGGCTCGAGCCTGATCAGCTGTTCGGCCTTTCATTAGGGCAGCGCTTTGCGCAAAGCAATTCGCCAACAAACATTTGTGATGCTCGTCTAAATCGTGACCGGCTTTGATTACGGCAATAAACTCCGTTGGAATTAAATGGGTGCCCTGGTGCAACAGTTGAAATACAGCATGTTGGGCATCGGTGCCTATACCTCCCCAGAGAATGGGTGAACTCTGCCATTCGATTTTTTCGCCCTCTGCCGAGATATTCTTACCGTTGTTTTCCATTTCCAGTTGCTGCAGATAGGGCAGTAGAACGCATAGACGGCTGTCGTAAGCAAATTGTGCTCGTGTTGCCGCACCCCAGGCATTGCCGTACCAGACGTCGGTCATGGCGGCTAATAGGGGGATATTTTCACTAACTGGAGCTGTCGCAAAGTGTTGGTCCATTTGAATAGCCCCGGCGCGCATTGCTTCAAATGCGGACCGTCCTAAAACAATCATGGCTACCAGACTGACAGATGACCAAATCGAATAGCGGCCACCTAGACCCTCTGGGAAGGTAAGGACTTTTTCTTTGGATATGCCAAATTTTTCTGCCTTTTCAGGAGAGGCTGTCACACCGACTAGATGCTCGAGCGGATTGCTTACACCGCCTTTCTCCATCCAGCTCATCAGCGTTTTGGCGTTGCAGAGCGTTTCCGTCGTGGTGAAGGTTTTGGAGGCAACAATTACCAGTGTTTGATTGGGGTCGCAGGCGTCCATAGCCGGCTGTAAGGCGTGGCCATCCACATTGGCAACACAGTGAGTTTCAAAGTCTGAATCTATTCCAAAGCCCAGTGCCTGCAGCAATAGTTGAGGGCCTAAGGCTGAGCCGCCAATGCCCAAATGAATGATATGGCGATACTTTGTACCGGTTGCGTTTGTAATTTTGCCATTGCGAACAGCTTCCGCAAATTGGTAGCTAGCTTCTCTCTGGGTCAGGATTTCATCAGATGCGGTATCAGAGCGCATTGCCGCGTGCAGGGCAGGCCGCTTTTCCGTGGGGTTAACCACTTCTCCCGCCAGTAGTTTGTCTCGCTGCTGCAGCAGCGAGCTGTCTTGAGCAAATTGCTCGAACAGGGAGATAACAGATTTGTTCAGGTGGGTCTTGGAGAAATCAAAACGCAGACTCTCAGAACCAGGAGCCCCTAGACTGAAACAATAATCGTCGGCTCGATTGGGATTGCGCTCAAAAAGCTCTGCCAAGCTAGTGCATTTTGCTTCGCTTGCCGCAGCGTTGAGCAAGCTGAAATGGGGTAGCAACGACCCGGAGATTTCCTGCTTTTCAGTCTTTTTCCCAAACATTGCTGCTACTCCAATTTCTTTAAGGCGCCTTTTTAACCAGCGGCGCCCGATTCGATATGAGCTATCGCCTCTTTACACAGGCTTTCAATTTTTTGCCAATTGCCTGCCTTGATATCTTCTGCCGGCAATATCCATGAACCGCCAGCGCAAAGGATACTTGGCAACGCAAGATATTTGTTGATATTCGACAAATTGATTCCACCAGTGGGGCAAAAATTGGCGTTAGGAAATACCGACTGAAAAGACTTGATTAGCTCATAGGCGTTGACGGCCTCTGCCGGAAATACTTTAAAGAAGTCATATCCGTATTCCATGCCCAGCAAAATATCCGAGGCGCTGGATATGCCAGGTAGCAGATCCAAGTCGTATTCTTTGGCGGCGTTAAGAATGGCAGGTGTGAGCCCGGGTGAAACTGCAAAATCTACACCGAGCGCTGCAACATTTTTCACGTCCTGCACTGAAGTCAGCGTGCCAACACCCAACACAATATCGACGCCGGAATCTTTAACTGCCTGAGTTGCTTCCATTGCCAAATCAGTGCGCAGTGTAATTTCTATGGCGTTCACACCACCGGCGATCAGGGTTTTGGCCAGTTCCACTGTGCCTTCAACGGAATAGGGTGTGACAACGGGAACGAGTTGGATATTTTTTAGTTTTTCTTTGAGAAGTGACATTGGGCTTTTCCAGCAGGTCCTTTATTTGAGTTCAAGAGATTAAGTTAAAGAGTTCAGGTTCAAAAAGTTTAGGGTCAAGAATCGAGGTCTAAGGGGTTTACAGTCGCCGCGCCTTTTTCCGAAACGTCCACAATTGATCTGAATCTTGAAAATAGCGCTCGACCCAGATTTTGCGCCACTTTTGGTTGTTCCGAGTTAGTGCGTGAATCCAGTTCGCTCTGATCTACCAGCAGCTCGAGTGAGCCAGCGTCAGTGTCCAGGCGCATCAGATCGCCGTCCTGAATTTTGCCAATTAGGCCGCCTACCAGAGCTTCAGGTGAGAGGTGAATGGCCGCAGGGATTTTGCCGGAGGCACCAGACATTCGGCCATCGGTAACTAGAGCAACTTTGAATCCGCGGTCTTGGCAAACACCTAAAAGCGGCGTCATTTTGTGCAGTTCGGGCATTCCATTGGCAGCTGGACCTTGAAACCTGACTACGGAGATATGGTTGGTAAATAGTTCGCCGGCATCAAAAGCCTGCTTGAGTTGGTCTTGAGATTCAAATACTCGCGCCGGGGCTTCAATTAGACGATGATCGGCATCCACAGCAGAAATCTTGATCACTGCTTTTCCAAGATTTCCCGTCAGAAGCTTGAGTCCACCATTTTCCTGAAAGGGTTTGGAGATACTTGCCAATATTGATGTATCGCCACTGCTTTCCGGCAACTCCACCCAAGTTAGTTTCCCGGAATCATCGAGTTGGGGTTTTTTCTCATAGGCTTCTAGCCCCTTGCCTGCGCCAATATCTTCAGCAATGGTCACTACCTCCTCGTTGAGCAACCCGCCGCGGCGCAACTCACGCACAACAAAGGGCAATCCCCCAGCGGTTTCAAAGTGATTTACGTCGGCCTGACCGTTGGGATAGATGCGCGCAAGCAGCGGCACAACCGAAGATATTTCATCGATATCTTCCCAGCTAAGTTGGATACCGGCGGAGCGGGCGATCGCAACAAGATGCAAGGCATGGTTAGTGGAGCCGCCAGTGGCGAGTAGGGCGGCAATAGCATTCACCAGCGATTTCTCAGTCAGCACTTGGTAAAGAGGTCGGTAGGTATCGCTCAAAAAAGAGTTGCCTATAGCAACATCTACGGCGGCTTCGGTAAGGGCTGTTCTTAGAGCTGTATTGGGTGCGACAAATGACGAACCAGGAAGTTGTAAACCAAACAGCTCCATCAACACTTGATTGGAGTTGGCAGTACCATAAAAGGTGCAGGTACCGGGACTGTGGTACGAAGCTGACTCAACCGCCAGCATCTGTGTGGTATCGATTTTGCCTTCAGCAAATTTTTGCCGTTCGGCAGCTTTTTCCTTGTTGGGTATTCCCGAAGGCATCGGCCCGGAGGGAACAAAGACCGCGGGCAAATGACCAAATTCGAGTGCACCCATCAACATGCCGGGAACAATTTTGTCGCAGATACCCAAGAACAGGTTGGCATCAAACATATTGTGGCTAAGGCCAATGGTAGTTGCCATAGCAATAACGTCGCGACTAAAGAGGCTCAGTTCCATGCCCGCTTGCCCCTGAGTCACACCGTCACACATGGCAGGTACACCACCAGCGATCTGTGCTGTTGAGCCCTTCTGGCGGGCGTGTGCTTTTATTTGATCTGGGTAGTCCTTGTAGGGCTGGTGTGCCGAGAGCATATCGTTGTAGGCGGTGGTAATGCCTAGATTGGCGGCAGTTTGTGCTGCAATCTCTGCTTTTTCGTCACTGGAGCATGCTGCAAAGGCATGGGCGAGATTGCCGCAGGACAGCCTTTTACGTGGCGGGTTTTGCTCCATGGTATTGCGCATTTGGTCGAGATATTCGTTGCGGCTGTCGAGGCTGCGATCTTCAATTCGGCGGGTGACTTTTTCAATAGTGCTGTTCATCTAAAAACCTACTATTCGGAGCAATAAACTGTAAGTGGCAATTCAGTTTGTTGCATAAAATAACTAATGGGAAACTCAGCTCTTGGCCCGTCAGAACTTGCTGCGGCGACAGCATCAAACAGAGCGATCTTTTCAGCTCCGACAATATGCAGTGCCAGAAGATCTGTCTTTAATAATTGTTGGCGAGTTTGTGTAATGCGCCAGTAGTTGGCTGTAACCGGATGTGTCATAACACATGCACGCGCTTGATCGAGATCCAGTGCCAACTCTCTTTCTGCCGCCTGTGGAAAAATCGAGGCCGTGTGAGCATCTGCTCCCATTCCTAATACCACGGCATGGTAGTTGGGAAAGTTGCGCTGCAGAGTTGATTCCGCCTCAAACAGAGAAGCTTCATCAAGCTGTTCCAATACTGATTCGCCGAAGTAAAGCGGGGAAAATTGCGCCTCGGTTGCGGCGTTGTTGAGCAGATGTTCGCGAACCAATTTTGCATTGCTATCCGGATGGTCCGCTGGAACACATCGGTCATCCACTAACGTAATTTTTACCTTGCTCCAGTCCAAATCTTGTCCGCTTAGCTGTTCTAAAAAAACGATAGGTGTTGATCCTCCCGATACAGCTAGACGCGCTTCGTCGGAGATCTCAATAGCGTTACGCAGGTTGGTGGCAACATCCTCTGCCAAGATGGTAGCGAGGTCCTGCGCATTTGATTTTTGAATTCGAACTAGATTCATCAGCCTAATTCCGTCCACTCCCTATTATCACGGGCTATAAGAACAACGGCCTGAGATGGCCCGGTTGTCCCGGCAGAGTAGGGGTGTGCTTTTGAATTGGCTGTTTCCCAATTGGCTCGTATCTGATCAATCCACTTCCAGGAAGCCACCACTTCGTCACTGCTGACAAAGAGTGTTTGGTCACCGCGCAATACCTCCAGAAGTAGTCGGGCATAAGCGTCAAAGCTGTGTTTGCGGCCGGCGTCCGGTTCCTGCAGGTTGAGGTCGAGCTCCTCGAGTGGTAATTCGCCTAACCCGGGTTGTTTGTTCAAGAAACTGAGGGTTACACCGTCATCCGGCTGCAGGCGTATATGCAATCTGTTGCCCGGAAGCGTTGCAGATTGATCTGCAAAAATGCTGTGTTTGGGTTTTTTAAACTGGATAACAATCTCGGCGTAACGAGCACTCAGGCGTTTGCCAGTGCGCAGGTAAAAAGGCACACCGGCCCAGCGCCAGTTGTCTATCTCGGCTTTGATTGCAACAAAGGTCTCGGTATTAGACATGCGCTCTCTGCCAATTTCATCCTGATATCCGGGTGCCAGTTCACCATCAGCGGTGCCGGCAACATATTGCCCGCGAATTGTTTTGTTGTTGATTTCATTTAAGCCGATGGGCTTCAGCGACTGGATCACTTTGAGCTTTTCCGAGCGAATCATATCGGCGGTTTTATTGGGCGGAGGCTCAAGGGCAATCAGGCAGAGAATTTGCAACAGATGGTTTTGAACCATATCGCGCAGAGCACCGATTTCGTCGTAGAACTCATGTCGGTCTTCTACGCCGACGGTTTCAGCAACTGTAATCTGCACTGAATCGATGTGGTCGCTGTTCCAGATAGAGCTAAAAATTACATTGGCAAAACGCAGGGCTAGCAGGTTCTGAACCGACTCTTTGCCCAAATAGTGGTCAATCCGATAGACCTGATTTTCATCGAAGATTTCTGCCATCTGTTCGTGGATATCCAGAAAGGAATCACAGCTGGTACCCAAAGGCTTTTCAACAACCACACGGGTGGAAGGCACCACCAATCCTGCGGCTTGCATTGCCTTACAGACACCGTCAAATACCTTGGGTGGAATAGCGAAATAGACAATAAGCTGGGTGGTTTCTAGATTGATGGTTGCAGCAAAGTCGCGCAAATCATCAGCGTTGGTAGCGTCACCCTGAATCAGATTCAGCCGACCTGTAAAGCTGTCCCAGTGTTCATCGCAATGTTGCCCTGAAGCAGTCAGGCGTTCGTTCACAGCATTCAAAACGACACTACGATCTTTAGAGGATCTTGAGAGGCCAGTGATGCGTTCGACGTGCTTGAGCTCGCCAGCAGATTCCAATGCAAACAGAGCCGGATATAGCTTGCGCACGGAAAGATCGCCGTCACCGCCGATGATCAGTATATGTGTGTTGCTGTCAGGCATTGCCAATATCCTCTAGAGCCGCAATTTCGCATCCAGCTCAATTTATTGTGAAATTATATTACATAAGATAGATATATAGTGAAATAAAACTACATAAACTACTTGATATGCGAAGCTAGCCTTTCATATCGAGGCTGACATGAAAAGTGAAGATGCGACTAATGCAGTAAAAATAGCGCTGAAAGTCCGATTATTTGGATTTCAGTCGCCAAAAGAGCAGAGCTGACTGCAGCTTCCTAAAGAGGCTAAAAATACGGACCGCCGGGCGCGCTATTTCTCTGACCATTCAGGCAGCTTCTTAGCCACCAAAGCACCTTTGATCTTTGCATGGACCGGCAACCCATTTTTCCATGGTGTAGGAGCTTCACCCTCGACAAGTGCGCTCAAGTAGGTTTTGGCTGCCTCGGTAATGCCATAACCGTCTTCGCGGATAAATTCCGCCGGCAGCATTTTTTCAACGTTGGCAATTTGATCCAGTGGTGCAGCTTGAATTTCCCATGAGTAGGGGTTGTCACCAGTTCGAATAATCGCCGGCATAACAGCATTCTGTCCTGCTACGGCATATTCGACAGCTTTTTCACCCACCGCCAAAGCATGGTCGAGATCTGACTGGGAGGCTAGATGACGAGCCGAGCGTTGCAAGTAGTCAGCCAGTGCCCAGTGGTATTTGTGCCCAAGCTCTTCGCGAATCATGTTGGCAATGGTTGGAGCAACGCCACCAAGCTGTTTGTGGCCAAAGGCATCCACCGTGCCGGCGTCTGCCAGTATATTTCCTTCAGCATCCTGCGCGCCCTCAGATGCCACAACAATACAGTGGCCATCTTCTTTGACAGCACGGTCAACGGCGCTGATAAATTTGGCTTTATCAAAGGGCACTTCCGGGAACAAAATAATATGGGGATTTGCCAGTCCGCCAGCGGCAGCAATCCAGCCAGCGTGGCGGCCCATAACTTCAATAATAAATACCTTGGTTGAAGTCTCGGCCATGGAAGCGACATCGGCGCCGGCTTCAAGGGTCGACACGGCAACATACTTGGCAACACTGCCAAAACCCGGGCAGCAATCCGTTATCGGCAAGTCATTGTCTACGGTTTTTGGCACGTGAATGGCCTGCAGTGGGTAACCCAGTTTTTCTGCAATCTGCGATACCTTCAAACAGGTATCGGCCGAATCGTTACCGCCGTTGTAGAAGAAGTAGCCAATATCGTGCGCTTTAAATACTTCGATGAGACGTTCGTATTCAGCACGATTGTCTTCCAAACTTTTGAGTTTGTAGCGACAGGATCCAAATGCACCGCCGGGCGTATGGGTCAGGGCCTTTAAGGTCTCGTCACTCTCTAAACTGGTATCGATCAATTCTTCTCTGAGTGCTCCGAGAATGCCGTTTTTGCCCGCGTAGACATTGGCAATATGATCCGGGTATTTTTTTGCAGTTTGAATGACCGCTGACGCAGACGCATTGATGACTGAGGTAACTCCGCCAGATTGTGCGTAGAAGGCGTTTTTTGCGGGCATAATAGGTCCTTATTAAAAGCTGGCAGGTTGGCGGCGAATGATAACTAAGATATCGACTGGTTTCATTGGCATTTGACGCTTTTACTGGCCGAATGATTGAGAAAAGAAAAATAATTTTTTGAGCTAAGAATGCATATCCATATTCTCGGAATTTGTGGCACCTTTATGGGCAGCTTGGCGCAGCTGGCCAAACAGTCTGGCATGCAAGTTACCGGCTGTGATGCCAATGTTTATCCGCCGATGAGCACGCAGCTAGAACAGGCTGGAATTGAATTGATTCAGGGTTTTTCCGAGGATCAACTCAACCTGAAACCCGACCTCTGGGTTATTGGCAATGCGCTGAGTCGCGGCAACCCGCTGGTGGAAGCAATCCTTAATCGAGGAGACAGATATCTATCCGGCCCAGAATTTTTGGCTGAGCAGGTATTGCCGGGCCGCCATGTGATGGCGATCTCTGGCACCCATGGGAAAACGACGACCTCAAGCATGCTGGCCTGGATACTGGAAGATTCGGATCTCAAACCGGGGTTTTTGATTGGTGGTGTACCGGCAGACTTTGGTGAGTCGGCGCGCTTAGGAGAGGGCAGCTATTTTGTTGTGGAAGCAGATGAATACGACACGGCTTTTTTTGATAAACGCTCCAAGTTCGTTCACTACCGTCCTCGAACCCTAGTAATAAATAATTTGGAGTTTGACCACGCCGACATCTTTGAAGATTTGGCTGCCATTCAGCGACAGTTCCATCATCTAATTCGAACCGTTCCACAGCAGGGCAGTATTTATTTCCCGCAGGGCAGCAAAGCCGTTAAAGAAGTATTGGATATGGGCTGTTGGTCAGATACCTACTCATTAGCTTTTGGTGAGAAGAAAGCTGGCGACAAAGGTGACAGCCAAGCAGCCTGGAGTGCTGTGCCGACAAAACCTGATTTCAGCAAGTTTGAGGTGTATCAGGATGGCACTCTAGTGGCTTCGGTTTCCTGGGGTTTAATCGGCGAGCACAATATGCAAAACGCGCTCTGTGCTATTGCCGCTGCAACCGATGCAGATGTCGAACCTGAACAATCGGCCCAGTCTTTGCAGAAATTTCAGGGTGTTAAGCGCCGTTTGGAAGTATTTGCCAAGTCAGAGCGGATCACCTTATACGATGATTTTGCCCACCATCCCACGGCCATCAAAACCACCCTGGATGGTCTGCGTGCCAAGGTTGGCGTGGAAAAAATTGTGGCTGTAATTGAACCGCGTTCAAATACCATGAAGCAGGGTGTCCATCGAGACGAACTCGCCAAAGCCGTCGTCAGTGCCGATCAAACCATCTGGTTTGAGCCCGAGGATTTGCCCTGGTCTCTTGCCGATGTGCTTTCTTCTGACGACTTAATTTTTGATGACTTCGAGTTGATGCTTGGGGAGATTTCCAATCAGGTTCAGGACAGCTCAGCCTGCCATTTGTTGGTGATGAGTAATGGCGGATTTTTCGGCATCCATAAGAAGCTCGCCAAAACCCTGAATTTGGCCGTTCGCTAAACTAAGCTAGATACAGCTTTGCTGCAGTAAGCCGCAGTAAACAGAGAGAACATCAATTGATACAGAAATTTGAAAAAATATATAGCCACCTGATTCTCGAAAAGCCGCTATTTGTATTGCTCTTTATAGTTGCTGTTGTGGCCACGGCTTCCTTGGGATTGCCCAATGTAAAGCTGGACGCTTCCTCTGATTCGCTGACATTAGAGAGTGACCGGGCACTGGATTTCTTTCGGGAAGTCAACTCGCGCTACAGTTCCGGCTCGATCTTGGTTGTCACCTATCAGGTTGAAGGCGATCTCTACAGTGCAGATTCTCTGGACACACTGCAACAGCTCAGGGACGAATTGGCTCAGCTGGATCGTGTTGCCAGTGTGCAATCGATTTTGGACGTACCGCTTCTGTATAGCCCTATTGTTGGTCTAACCGGGTTGGGCGGTGAGCTGCCTACTCTCTTGGATGAAGGTGTTGATCTTGAGCTGGCCAAGCAGGAATTTCATAGCAACCCTATTTATCGTGACACCTTGGTTAGCGAGGACAATCAGACTACCGCGGTGCTAATTAACCTGGAAGTAGATCGACAGGGTATCGATCTGGTTCGCGAGCGTGACGCGCTGTTGCTCAAGCAAAATCAGTCCGGTCTGTCAGAACAGGAGACAACGAGGCTGGAGCAGGTTAGTGCCGAGTATTTAATTTATCGCACTGCAGCGACCCAAAGAGATGGCGAGCGTGTGCAACAGGTGCGAGACATCGTCGATAAATACAAGGATCGGGCCCATCTCTTTGTTGGCGGCGCGGATATGGTTACCGCCGATATGCTCACCTTTATTCGCAGCGATATGATCAACTTCGGACTGGGCATATTTGCCTTTATTGTGCTGACTCTGGTGGTGATATTCCGGCAGTTTAAGCTGGTGATTTTACCGTTGCTGAACTGTGCTTTCAGTTTGACCATTATGCTTGGTTTTCTGGGCTGGATTGATTGGCGTCTCAGCGTTATTTCCTCCAACTTCACTCTAATTCTGATGATCGTCACGCTGGCGCTTTCTGTGCATTTGATCGTGCGCTTTCAGGAAGTCTGCCGCAAAAACCCCGATACGCCGCTTAAGGATCGTGTTCAAGAGATGGCGCTGGCCATGATGCGGCCCTGTTTTTATACGGTGCTGACCACCATGGTTGCCTTTGTATCGCTAGTTGTCAGTGATATACGGCCGGTTATCGATTTTGGTTGGATGATGACTATCGGTATTTCGGTTGCGCTGCTTCAAACATTTCTGCTGATCCCAGCGGGCTTGATATTAATGGGCGGCAGCTTTCGGGGAGGGAGTGCCAAAGAGCCGCAGTACACCCTAGTATTTTCCCGAATTGCAGATCGCGCTTCGGTTTTAGTGTTCTCGGTCGCGGCGGTTCTAGCAATCGGCGCGGTTTTTGGGCTCGGCAAGCTGACAGTGGAAAATCGCTTTATCGACTACTTCAAGTCCACAACCGAAATCTATCAGGGTATGGAAGTTATCGACCGCAATCTTGGCGGCACCATGTCGCTGGACGTCGTTTTTGACGCGCCACTAGGTTGGAATGAAGTGCCGGTAGCTGAGGCCTCTGCTGACCTAAGCGCCGAGGAAGCCGATCTGTTTGGCGGAGGCGGCTTTGATGATGGTTTTGGTGGTGACGGTTTTGGTGACGATCTTTTCTCCGATGATCCCTTTGCTGAAGATGACCTATTTGGTGGCGGCGGTTTTGGTGACGAGGGCTCTTCAAGCGCCGGTGGTTTTAGTTACTGGTGGAATAGCATTGAAATTGAAACCATTGAGGCGATGCACGCCTACCTGGAGTCTCTGCCGGATATCGGCAAAGTGAACTCACTCGCCACAGCTACCGAACTGGCGGCCGATCAGAACGGAGCGAGATTAAACGACATCGAGTTGATTTTTCTGCGGCAGAATTTGGGTGCAGATCTGGAAAATACCCTGATCAATTCCTACCTCAATGACGAAATTGCCCAGACCCGACTTGCCACTCGGGTTAAAGAGACCGGGGATCAATTACAACGCGATGCATTGATTCAGCAGGTTCAAGATTACGCTGTTGAAGAACTGGGTTTAGCGCCCGAACAGGTTCGTGTAACCGGCTTGATTGTGCTCTATAACAATATGCTACAGAGTTTGTTTGGTTCTCAGATCCAAACCTTAGTGGCGGTATTTTTTGGCATTATGTTGATGTTTGCGGTTCTCTTCCGCTCTATAAAAATCTCCCTGATTGCCATTGTTCCGAATTTTCTAGCCGCCGGAATTGTGCTGGGTAGCATGGGTCTGTTTGGTATTCCGCTGGATTTGATGACCATTACTATCGCGGCAATATCCGTGGGTATGGGCGTAGACAACTCGATACACTATATTCACCGGTTTAGGGATGAGCTGGCGGCTGACGGAGATTATCCCGCAGCCATGCACCGCTCACATGCCACCATTGGCAGAGCTCTGATTTATACCGCCATCACCATAATTGCTGGCTTCTCTTTGCTGTCCCTGTCGAACTTTATTCCATCAATTTATTTTGGGTTGTTTACCAGTCTGGCCATGACGGCGGCCTTGGTTGGGTCGTTGACTTTGTTACCGGCGATGTTGGTATTGTTCCGGCCTTTTAAAAAGGTCTAGCAATTCCGACTGCCGTGGAGGGCGTTCTTTTCCTTGCATGCCCACAAATTTGCAGAGCGAAGCGCTGTGACAATAGGCAACGGCTGGAGCAAATTTGGACAGGCTTTAGGCTAGCCGAAGGCTTGGCGCCATGGACGGCGACAATCAATACAAAAGGAGCACCCCCGTGGCAGCGGAAGGGTTTTGGGCAAGCAAAGAAAATGAACGAACTATTTTATTTGGAAAACCCCAACAACTTCCTCTCAACAATCATATCTCGCACAACCTCAGGTAGCTGGTCTTCCCAATCACCTCTGCCTTTGGATATGGAGCTAAGCAGTTTGCGCGCGGAAACGTGTAGGTTCTCTTCAGTGCAGCCCTCACTCTTAAGCATTTTGCCGTTGGAGATTAGAAATTTGAGTAGATGTTTGTGTTGCGGCGGTACTTTTAGGTTATCGAGATCAATGCGATCATTATTTTCGTCAATCGCTGGGTAGATATACATGTGAGTTTCGTCAGCGAATAACTTGCCCATGGCCTCAAGAATTCCGCCTTCCAAACCCTCGTAAAAACTCTCGTCAAAAAGAAAATTGCAGTCTGTCGCTTTGACCACCATGCCAATTGGATGGTGGGTATAGCGGCGAATCCATGATCTAAGACTAAAGGTGCGTACATAGTCCGAAACCAGCACATTGCAACCCAGCGCATTAATTAAATCTGCCCGACTTAGAAATTCCTCATCACTGGAATCGCCGCCTTTCTTAAGGGTGGACATTGATATTTCTGCCATCATCAAAGCATCTTCGGCTCCGCTAGCTTTCAGCTGCGCCAAACCGGTAACCGCCATATCTACATGTACTTTAGTCGGTGGCATAAAAGCGCCACGTATTACCAGCGCAGATTTTTTATAGAGTTGCTCGGATGGCACAACAGGAGATCCATCGGGGCAATACATCACAGCTCGTGTAAGCCAGGCTCGGATCAGGTGTAGATTCATCAACCGGTTGTCGATCTCGGCAAAACCTGGACCAGAAAAATGAATCAAATCAATTTCGATGCGCTCTTTGCGCAGTGCATCTCTCAGGCCATCAATAATCCAGTGAGGTTTGTCATCGTGGGTGTAGGCACCGTGAAGCAGATTGACGCCGAGAATTCCGAGGGCTTCGCTCTGGCTGCGATTGTTGTTATCGAGCATACGAACATGCATAACAATCTGGCAGGGCTCTTCTTTGGGACGCAGTTGGTAGCGGATACCCATCCAGCCGTGGCATTCGTGGGTGGTCTTGTAGCCCTTTGCGGCCACCGTGGTAGCGAAACTAAAGAAAGTGGAATCATTGCGTCGGCTACCTTCCAGGCGGGCAATCAGCAGCTCAAATTCCTTGCTGAGCATTTGCTCGACCCTAGCCCGGCTGACATAGCGCCCCACCTCACCATAGATCTCATCGCTCACTTTCATGTCGTAGGCGGACATGGTTTTAGCAATGCTGCCAGCCGCGGCCCCAGCTTTAAAGAATTGTCGAGCAACTTCTTGTCCGGCTCCGATTTCTACAATGGTGCCGTACTTTCGTTCATCGAGATTTAGCTGCAGAGCTTTTTGCTCCGTGCTTAGACTTTTATCACGCTTGAGCATTAAAACTCTCCGGATGGGATCGATTACACCTTTGCTGATCGAGATCCGTTCAATTATCGGTGATCACAGCAGATTAGGAAGTGCTTTTACCTAAATAATTCCATGTATCCAGCACAGAGTCGGGAGTTAGGGACAGGCTATTGATGCCCTGCTGCATCAACCAATCGGCCAGATCGGCATGATCCGAAGGCCCCTGGCCGCATATACCGACATATTTGTCGGCTTTTTTACATGCCGTTATAGCCATGCTGAGTAAAGCTTTGACCGCTTCGTTGCGCTCATCAAATAGGTGCGCAATTAGACCCGAATCCCGATCTAGCCCTAGCGTAAGCTGGGTCAAATCGTTGGAGCCGATGGAAAAACCGTCAAAGTATTCCAGGAATTGATCAGCCAATAAGGCATTTGAGGGTAGTTCGCACATCATGATGATACGCAGGCCATTTTCACCGCGTTTTAGCCCCTGTTCTGCTAGCAGTTCGGTGACTTTTTTGGCCTCATCGAGGGTGCGGACAAAGGGTACCATTAATTCAACGTTAGTAAGTCCTAACTCTTCCCTAACCCTATTCATAGCTTTGCATTCAAGAATAAAGCAATCTCGAAAACTATCGGAAATATAACGCGAAGCGCCGCGAAATCCGATCATGGGATTTTCTTCATCGGGCTCGTATTGACGACCGCCAATCAGATTGGCGTATTCGTTCGATTTGAAGTCAGAAAGGCGCACGATTGCCTTTTTGGGATGTACCGAAGCGGCAATGGTGGCGACACCCTCAACGATTTTTTCTACATAAAAATCTACCGGACTTTTATAACCCGAGCTGAGCTCATCAATGGCCGCCTTGGTTTCTTCATCCTGATCCTGATAATTCATTAGCGCTTTGGGGTGAACGCCAATCATGCGGTTGATAATGAATTCCAGTCGAGCCAGACCCACGCCTTGATTGGGATACTGGGCAAAATCCAGAGCCCGGTCCGGATTGGCGACATTCATCAGAATATCCAGTGGCAAAGTTGCCTGTTCACCGATCTCGTTGGTCAGTATTTCGAAATCCAGAATGCCGGCATAGATAAAGCCAGTATCACCCTCGGCGCAGGATACTGTTACCGCAACACCGGTTTTCAATTTATCCGTTGCCTCGTCACAGCCAACTACGGCTGGAATGCCCAATTCACGGGCAATGATTGCCGCGTGACAGGTGCGCCCACCACGATTGGTGACAATGGCGCTGCAGCGTTTCATGACCGGTTCCCAATCCGGGTCGGTCATATCAGTAACCAGAACGTCGCCGTCCTGAACCAGATCCATATCCTCAAGAGAATCCAAATTACAGACTTTTCCCGCGCCAATCTTCTGACCAATAGCACGGCCTTCAATTAAGAGTTCAGATCTTGTATTTAATTGATATTGTTCAATTTTCTTGCTTTCCGAACGGCTGCGCACCGTCTCTGGACGGGCCTGAAGAATGTAGATCTTGCCGTCGTCGCCATCTTTGCCCCACTCGATATCCATGGGTCGGCCGTAGTGCTTCTCGATTACCTGAGCCTGCTTGGCCAGTTCAACAATTTCTTCGTCGGTTAGGCAAAAACGTTTTTGGTCTGCTGGCTGAACGGCAACAACTTCAACCAGCTCGCTGGAATCTGCCGGCGCATAAATCATTTTTTCTGCCTTGCTGCCAAGAGTGCGGCGAATCACACTGGAAAATCCTTGCTCCAGAGTGGCTTTATGCACATAAAACTCATCGGGGTTAACTGCGCCCTGAACCACCATTTCGCCCAAACCCCAGGATGCCGTGATAAATACCACGCCGCGGTGACCGGATTCGGTATCCAGAGTAAACATCACACCGCTGGCACCGGTTTCACTGCGTACCATGCGCTGAATACCGGCTGATAGAGCGACTTCGCGGTGATCAAAGCCCTGATGAACCCGGTAGGAAATCGCCCGGTCGTTAAACAGAGAAGCAAATACCTCTTTAACTCGAAGAATCACTTCGTCTTCACCGCGTACATTCAGAAAGGTCTCTTGTTGTCCGGCGAAAGAAGCGTCGGGAAGGTCTTCGGCGGTGGCTGAGGATCTGACTGCTACAGCAACATTGTCTCCAAGCGCCCGATAAGATTCTCGAATAGCCAGTTCCAGTTCAGTGGGTAGGGCAGTGTCCATAACCCAACTGCGAATATCGGCGCCGGCTTGGGTTAATGCCGTTACATCCCCAACATCAAGATTGTCTAATACATTGTTGATTTTGTTGTCCAGACCACTGGTAGCAAGGAATTCCCGAAAGGCATCCGCTGTTGTGGCATAACCTTCAGGTACTGAAACCCCCAGTGAACTGAGATGGCTAATCATCTCTCCGAGAGAAGCATTTTTGCCGCCAACTGAGGGAATATCGTCAATACCGAGTTGTTCAAAGGGGATGATTAGGGAGGTCACGTACTGCTCCTGAAAAAGGACCGGAAAAGGGCGCGAATAATAGCTTAAACTTGCACCAGCTTCGACAGTTCCGGAGTAAAAACCGGCGGTTGAAGTTCTCGGAGAGCTCCGAGATCAAATCAGGCCTCAACTGAAACAATACTGAGATCTTCAAAGAGGATTTTTAATGGAACAGCGCCACGCTTTTTATATATCTGACAGTACCGGATTGACAGCTGAAACCCTCGGAAATGCACTTCTGGCCCAGTTCGATCAGGTGGAATTTCGGCGCAGTTATCATCCCTACACCGACACGGTTGAAAAGGCGCAAAAAGTCGTAGAAAAAATTGACAAAGCCTATGCCAAAGATGGTGTTAAACCATTGATATTTGACACAATATTGAATCAGGATTTACGCATAGTTATTAGCGGTAGTAAGGGCTTACTAATAGACGTAATTGGCACCTTTTTACCGGCTCTGGAAAGTGAGTTAGGCGCACTTTCGGCGATGCGGGTAGGCAAGTCTCACGCTAACCCCCTGGAGGAAAAATCCCAGCGTCGAATGGAGGCTGTAAATTACGCCCTGGATGCTGATGATGGGGCTCGAACCAATCGTTATGATCTGGCCGATATTATCCTCATCGGGGTATCTCGCAGCGCCAAAACACCCACCTGTCTCTATATTGCCATGCAATTTGGGCTTTATGCTGCCAATTACCCTCTTACCGAGGAAGACCTTAATATCGGAAAGATGCCGCCTAAGCTATTGGAATTTAAAGAAAAACTCTTTGGTTTAACGGTGGAGCCGAAACGACTGTCAACCATTCGCAACGAACGTCGAGCCGACTCAAAATATGCCTCTTTGTCGCAGTGTGAGTGGGAGGTAAAAGAAGCCCAAATTTTGTTCAGAAATCACGGAATTTCCAGCATCGATACCACCCGACTCTCAGTCGAAGAGATTTCGACCCAGATAATTCTAATGTCCGGCCTTAAAAGAAATCTGTAAATCGCTAATTTATAAAAATAAAAGTTAGAAAAATCTAGCCTTCGGCAATCCCATATTCAGGCCAAAATTGATCCCAAAATCCTAAATTGCACTTAAGGCCTTCTTTATAGGCTTTTCGAAAAAACTGTGCGCTGGTTCACAGTTGTATTTTTCGCCTGCGCCGGAAACTTCCTTTATCCCTCCCTCAATATCTTCCTGTACGCTCATCACACCTAGTTCTTCAGGGCCAGATAATAATGAACCAGGCTATCGCTCGACTTTGCACTGGCAGTTGATAGGGACTTTGAGACCCGGACAGACCGGCACTCTGATGTTCACTGTAGATGTGAAATAGCTGGTTAATTTGGGGTTAGGCTTTGCCCTTCATTTTGGCGAACCACCAGCGCAAACCGACAAATAGGAAGCGCCAGTCGCGGAAAAATTCTGGTGGTTTTCCTTCATAGGCATGGCCTATGAATTGCAATGCCCAGCCAATTACAAATAGAGCGACGCCGAGCCAAAGCGCTGTCATCCAAAAAAGCCCCGCCAGTAAAAGCGGGATGGAAGCGGTTATTAAAGGTATGCCGAAGCTGTGGCACATCCGGTTTTTCGGGTGTTGGTGACTCTCCGCGTATTCGGCAATCCAGTCATCCCAGCTTCTTCCAAAGAAGGTATTCATAGGCCAAGATTAGCAGATCTTGGGACTCAGGTTGAAATACTAGCGATCCGCCCAATTATTAGTTGATCGAGAAGTTCACTCCATAATCAGGAATCCCCCTTTGCCTCCAGCGAGTAGACAAGCACCCGAAACTGACTGGTCTGGCGACTGGAAAGTGGTTAAAAGTTTAGTCCCCTACCTGCTCGAGTTTCCTGCACGGGTCTTTTTTGCCATGGCTTTCTTGATATTGGCGAAGATTGCCAATGTGATATTGCCGCTGATTCTCAAGCACATTGTCGACGATTTAAGTGATCCCACGGCTCAGCTTATTTCGCTGCCGTTGGCGTTATTGATCGCATATGGGCTGCTGCGTTTTAGTAGCACCTTTTTTGGCGAATTGCGCGACGCAATTTTTAGTCGCGTTGCTGAACGCGGGATGCGTCGCATCGGGCTAAAAGTCTTTAGTCACCTGCATACATTGGATCTGGATTTCCATCTGTCGCGTAAAACAGGTGGCCTATCGAGAGATATCGAGCGCGGCACCAGCGGCATCGCCTTTTTGCTGCGTTTTATGCTCTTCAATATTATTCCGACCCTGCTTGAGCTGGCTATGATCTGCGGAATTTTGTTGTTCAACTACAACATTTGGTACGTGCTGATCACATTGGCTGCGGTGGTGTCCTATATCGGTTTTTCGATTGTGGTTACCGAGTGGCGACTGCGCTTTGTGCGCGAAGCCAATCAGATGGATAACAACTCCAATACCCGCGCTATCGACAGTTTGCTCAACTTTGAAACGGTGAAGTATTTTGGTAACGAAAAGTATGAATCAGAACTCTATGACGGCCAGCTTGAGCACTGGGAAGAGGCGCGGCTAAAGAACCGCTATTCACTCTTTGCGCTGAACTCCGGTCAGGCGCTGATTATCGCTATCTCCATGACCTCTATGATGATTTTGGCGGCCAGCGAAGTGGTTAGTGGTGTGATGACGATCGGCGATTTGGTACTGATAAACGCCTATATGATTCAGCTGTTTATCCCTCTGAACTTTCTCGGATTTGTCTATCGGGAAATTAAAAATTCCATGGCCAATATCGAACAGATGTTTCGCTTGATGGAGACCAACCCCGGTGTCTCCGATGCTGAAGGTGCGACCGAACTGCAAGCGGATGGTGGCGGCATAAAATTTGAGAATGTCAGCTTTGGCTACAAGGAAAATCGCACCATCTTAAAAGACGTTTCCTTCGAGGTTCCGGCCGGTAAAAAGATTGCCATTGTTGGGCCAAGTGGATCCGGAAAATCTACCATTGCGCGGTTGTTGTTTCGTTTTTACGACGTGGATTCTGGGCGGGTTTTTATCAACGGCCAACCCATCGATCAGGTTACGCAGGAGAGTCTGCGCAAAGCCATAGGGGTAGTGCCGCAGGACACAGTTTTGTTTAACGACAGCATTCGCTACAACATCGGTTACGGCAATACCGAAGCAGGGCAGGAAGAAATTGAGGCGGCTGCAAAATTGGCCAATCTGGAGCAGTTTATTCAGCAACTGCCCGAGGGTTACGACACAGTGGTCGGAGAGCGCGGACTAAAACTATCCGGTGGCGAAAAACAACGCATTGCCATTGCCCGCACCCTGTTGAAAAATCCGGTGATTATGGTTTTTGATGAAGCGACTTCTTCGCTGGATTCGACCGCTGAGCAGACCATCTTAGGTGCACTGAGTCGAGCGGCAGAAGATCATACAACTCTGGCTATTGCCCACCGGCTTTCCACCATTATCGACGCAGATGAAATATTGGTCTTGGATAGAGGAGAGATAGTAGAGCGGGGCAGTCACCGCGAATTGCTAGCTAAAAATGGACTCTATGCAGAGCTATGGCAAAACCAACAGGAACAAATTGAAGAAGTGCTGGCTTAGCCAGCGCTAATGGTTAGAACTACTGCCTCGGAGGTTGTGTCCGACTGAATTTTGTCAATTGCCTGCTCGAGTCTGCTCAACATCTCAGCGGGCGTTTCAGTTGCTCCATTTTCAGAATCCAGAGAAAAATCTGCCAGAAATTTCGAGTCCAGTTCCAAAGTGTTCAGTTCATTTGAATTGAGAGCAGTTTCCACGCCTGAAAAGCGGTTGGGTGTCGCTGTAGACAAATCGTTGGTCGCAGGCAGAATAGTAAGACGGATGCCCATGCCAGCGCTGGCGCTGTTGTAAGAGTAGCTAATTTGGGAGAGGTTGGAGTCGGCGAAACTTGGAGCAAAAATAAGAATTATCAGAGCCGCAAAGGTCGAAGCAATGACTCCGGCGATTGATGTTTGCGGTTCTCTAAGATGGCTTGGTTTCAGCACAATCCAGCAGTTCCCTATTTCTGATGAGTAGTTAAGTTTGATTCGCTACCGCACATGATATTAACCAAATTTAAGGAGTAGGTCACAAAAAAATGCTGCTAAAACTGTTTTTTTTGAGGCGTCTCCTAGAAAGTGGGCGGAATGCACTGTCAATTCCTACAAAATTGTTGAATTGACGCTCTTGGTTGCTAAACCCATAATCCCCCGCGTTTCTCCTACTGACAAATTCATGAAAGCCTACTATTGCGATCATTTTGTGTTGCCTCTACCAGAAGGCCACAGATTTCCAATGAGCAAATATGAGCTGCTTCGCCAGCGCGTTGCCGAGGAAACAGAAATCGAACTATTGGTTCCAGATGCCGCTACCAATGAAGAGTTACTCCTCTGCCATTCCGAGGAATATGTGCGCCGTGTGGTTGAGGGTCAGATGGAAGCGGATGAGCAGCGTGAACTGGGTTTTCCCTGGTCGGAACAAATGGTGGAGCGTTCGCGTCGTTCTGTGGGTGCCACAATTGCTGCTGCCCGAACCGCGCTGGACGAGGGTGCTGCCGCAAATTTGGCAGGCGGTACACACCATGCAAAATATGATCGCGCTCAGGGATTTTGTGTTTTTAACGACTGCGCGGTTGCCGCACGACTAATGCAGCACGAAGATTTGGCGGATCAGATTCTTATTGTTGATGCAGATGTGCATCAGGGAAATGGTACGGCGGAGATCTGTGTCGGCGATAAAAGTATTTACACCTTTTCTATCCATGGGGAAAAGAATTTTCCCACCCAGAAAGCCAAAAGTGATTTGGATATAGAAGTGGAGGACGGCATTGTCGATGAGCCCTATCTGGATGCATTTGATCAGGGTCTAAGTGTTGCGCTAAACGAATCCTACCCCGATCTGGTTTTTTATCTGGCTGGTGCGGATCCATTTGAAGGCGACAAGCTTGGGCGGCTCAAACTCAGCAAGGCCGGGTTGGCGCAACGGGATCAAATGGTAATGGACTATTGTGCACGCCGTTCTTTGCCTTTGGTGATGGTGATGGCGGGTGGTTATGCGGCCGAGGTTAATGACATTGTCGACATCCATTTTGCAAGTCTAAAGATTCTGGCTGAATATGAGCGAAGAATTCGACTGGAGGCAGAAGCGGTTTCTTTTCAATAGGTTTCCTTTCAATAGCATTCCATTCAGTAATAGACACACCAATAACAGACAAATCAATAACAGACACACTGCTCAAGACTATGAAACAAGATTTTTTTAATTGGCTGGGATTGGCCGGATCCAAACCGGAAGAAACTAAGCCCGATACCCACCGCGCTGCTGCTGCGCTGATGGCAGAAGTTATGGCAGTTGATCACGATTGGCATGAAATGGAGGTTCAACGTATCGGTGAACTTCTGCAAACCAGTTTGCGGTTAACTTCGGAAGAATCGGAAGAAATACTTTCCGAAGTTTTAGAGCAACAGAAAAAGCGTCACGATCTATTTCAGTTCACATCAGCCATAAACGAGCACTACGACCAGGCGGAAAAGTTTGAGCTGCTCAAAAATCTATGGCGTGTGGCATACGCAGATGGGCGCGTTGACTCCTATGAGGAGCACATAATTCGACGCTTGGCTGATCTGATTCATATGCCGCACTCACAATTTATCAAAGCCAAAATCGAAACCCGCGAAGAATAACTGTCACCGAAATATTGCTTAAGCATGTCTGGGTGTTTATAGTTAACCGTATGGTTAAATATAATAGTACAGAGCTCGACACAATCTTCAGCGCTCTTTCGGATAAAACTCGACGTGGAATCATCGCCGATCTTTCCCAGGGAACAGCCAAAGCTGCAGAATTGGCGGCACCGCATCAGATGTCGCTGCCGGCGATCTCCAAACATCTCAAAATCCTCGAGCGCGCTAATTTAATTCAGCGCGAGGTTCAGGGTCGCAGCCACAAATTTAGTTTGAACAGCGATCAACTGAATGCAGCGACAAGCTGGATTGAGGATCAACAGGTATTTTGGGAAATGAACCTAATGAAGCTGAAAAAATTCTTGGAACAAGAATCAGGAGAATCAAATGATTGAGAATTCCGAAGTAAAGGACGGTGTTTTAACCATGTCCTGCATGTTTGATGCGAATGTTAGTCGCGTCTATCAGGCTTGGGCTGACCCCAGCAATATTAGTCAGTGGATGGGGCCGGGTACGGTCACCTGCGAATCGGTGGATATTGACCTGCAGGTTGGCGGTAAATATCGACTTGCTATGCGCACAGATGATGGTGTGATGACTGCATTTGGTGAGTATCGAGAGATCGAGACCGACAGTAAGTTGGTATTTACTTGGCAGTGGGAGAACGGCAGTTTTACTGACTCTTTGGTGACCCTTAATTTTTCAGAGGTAGAGGGGCAAACCCGACTTCAGCTAATACATACTGAGCTGCCGGATCAGGGCGTAGCAGAGCATCATGGTCAGGGGTGGACAGGCAGTTTGGTTAAGCTGGAACACTTTCTTGCCGGCTAACTATTTTTTTAAGACACAATCGAGCATGGAGATTTGATATGGCAAAGTATGCGTTGGTATTTCATGGAGGTGGTCACCCAGATACACCTGAGGCAGAGGCTGAGGTAATGCAAGCATGGGGTGTTTGGTTTGCGTCGCTAGGGGATGCAGTTGTCGATCCGGGCAATCCGGTAGGTATGTCAAAAACCCTGCACGCTGATGGCAGTGTGACTGACGACGGCGGAAGTAATCCGGTGAGTGGCATTAGCTACATCTCGGCAATTTCAGATGAAGATGCTGTCGAAAAGGCGCGAGGCTGTCCGATCCTCAATGTGGGCGGAAGCATAGAGATAGCCGAAGTTGTCGAAATGATGTAGCTGTCGAGCTGATTCGGCCCCGAATAAATATTCTCTAGCGGTCTGATGGTCTCGGGGCAGGCGCTCTTGGAGGTGTTCTTAGGGGACCTCTCATCAGCCGTTTTACCAGCGAATAGATTGCCCACAAAATTAGAAGTGGCATCAGTAGAGTTTGTAATACAAAGATCACCATCAGGTTAACGATATCTCCGATAGTCCTGTCCGCGGATTCCTTGAGTGCTTCTACTGGCGATTCAAAGTTGATACTTTGCGACCAGATTCTCAGACGGTCCAAAACGCTCTGATCCTGGGTCTGATTCTGTGTCGCCGCAGTTTGGTTGAAGCCCTCGATTTCGTTTGAAGAGGAATCGATGGACTGCTGACTGAGCAGGTATTCTTCGGCCATAAAATGCTCGAATATCAAGTCGCTACCTAGTGTGATTACCGGCAGTGCAAAGCGAATTGCCACGAGCAGGATCAATAGTCTTTTTGTCCAGCTTGGAACCTGCAAATCCAGAAATACTCTTTGTGCCCAAATCAGAGCCATGATGCTGAGGCCAAGAGAAACCAACCAGAAACCGCCTATGTTCAGCAGGATTTTCTGAACGCCAAAGGAGACACTTGCCAAGAGCATGAGGTCGGAGAATTTTTCGACCAAATCATTGACCGGATCGAGCACCTCGCCGGGAGTAAAGGTGAAGCCGACACCAGCCGGTTCGATAGACGCTTCAGTTCCCTGCGCCACGGAGATTGCAGCGTTCAGCGCTCTGGCTGAGGCAAAGCTGATAAGGGCTCTCTGTAAGCCTTCGTCGACCTGATCCCCGGCGTATGAGTCGATATCAGGAATCCAGGCGAGCAGTAGGACCGCGGCCAGCGACACGAGAATAATTGTTTTGTTGCGCTTGCCCGTTAGCCTCGATTTCATATCGCTCTCCAGCATATTCAATCCTATGTTACTCCCACTCTCAAAAATGCAAAGTGAAGGTATATGTTCTTTGCAAATTAGAAATCAAATTTAATTGTAAAAAGAGACCGCAATTTCAGCTCAAAAAACGACGCAAGAGGTTGTGCTAATAAGGATTTTTTGACTTTCTCTCTACCAACAAAACATGGACTTCGCGGGTGATGAAGTCTATTCTCTTGGAAGCTTAAAGAACTTCAAAAACCAGAAGTAACCCTGCAATCGGAATGTCCGGTTGCATAAGTAAAAATTAAGGTGTGGATGCCATGGTCGAAGACGAAAATCATCACTCAGAAAACGAACCGTTAGCTAAGCTAAAGAGTCTTGGTAATGCCCAAAAAATGGTGCCCCGCATGTTTGAAATGATCGGTCATTCGAAGTTTTTTACCGATTTTACGCGAGAAAATGTGGAAACCCTGACCAGCTATATGAAAGCTTATCGGGCAGAAGCGGGAGATATGATAATTCGCGAAGGTGATGTTGATGACTTCATGCTATTTATCGTCGAAGGCCGCGTAAACATTGTAAAAACCGATTCACATGGCGAGCGCCGACCTATGACAATTGTCGGGCCGGGAGGCACACTCGGCGAAATGTCGATGATAGATGGCGAACCCAGATTTGCCAGCTGTATCGCTCTGGAAGCAACGGTATTTTGTGTTTTTTCTCGAGATAGCATGGTCAAGATTATTCTGGAACAACCTAGTTTGGGGTCAAAAATTCTCATCAAGCTTGTCACCTTGCTTTCACAGCGGCTGCGGTCTACCAGTTCGGATTTATTGCAGCATCTTGAGCGCTCGGAGGCAGTCTAGTGGCAGCGATATTTAAGCAGTCTTCAGTAGCCTATTGTTGGAAATATTCGGCGATTCGCTGTTTTTTTGACCCAAGGCGTAGATATATTATTCTGAATGCTGATACAGCTTTGAGGTGAGTAGGCTAAGGCATTGGGAATGCAGTATTTTTTTACCGAACATACAGGAAAAACATGACAACCAATAAGAGCAAAATCGGTCATATGCGCAATTTCATTTTTGCAATCCTAACTGGCCTGACTCTGGTTAGCTGTGCCACGAGTCTGCCTGATACTCTGGATACCGGACGGCATTTGACTCCTCCTGAAATGGAATCCAACGAAGATATTCCCGAGGTGGTCATGCCTATGCCGCTGATGCCGGAGCCAGAGCCAAAGGCTGCCCCACAGCTTTATTCGGTATTGGCTCAGGATCTGCCGGTGCGTGAGTTGCTCTTTACCATGGCTCGCGACGCCGCTGTCAATATTGACGTGCATCCAAATGTTACCGGCCTAGTCAGTATCAACGCTATTGATCAAACTTTGCCTCAAATTCTGGATCGTATTTCACGTCAAGTGGATATGCGCTGGAGCATAGATAGCAACGGTAATTTGCTAGTGGAGCAGGATCGGCCCTACTGGCACAACTACAAAATCGATTACGTAAATGTAGAGAGAAATGCCTCTACTGAAGCGGGTGTTTCCAACTCGTTGTCCACTGCTGCAGGAGGCAGTGGTAACTCCTCGCTATCAAACATCACCCAAACAACCGGAAATTCCTTTTGGCAGTCGCTCACAGACAATCTAAATATTCTGATGATGGAGGAGGGAGAGGCTGCTGCTGGGGCGGAAAGTGCTGACCAAGTAAACAGCTCAATCATAATCAATAGAGAGAGCGGCATCGTTGCCATTCGCGCAGGCGCTGAGAAGCACAAAGAAGTATCGACCTTTTTGAGTTATGTACAGAGCAGGGCGCTAAAGCAGGTGCTGATTGAGGCAACCGTAGTTGAAGTGAGCCTGAATGATACCTATCAGTCGGGAGTAGATTGGGCGGCCTTGGCGAGTAATGGTGGTGATGTCAGCTTTCAGCAAAATGCTACCGCAGCAAATCTTGCCGCTGCGCCTAACAATATTCTGACTCTTGATGGTTCCGATATCAGCGCTACCATCCGCATGCTTTCAACATTTGGGGATCTGCAGGTTCTATCTAGCCCAAAAATAATGGCGTTAAACAACCAGGCAGCGATGCTCAGGGTTGTTGATAACAAGGTCTACTTTTCCATTGACGTAGAGCCGGGGGTGATTTCAAACGGCATCTTCACGCCTCCCACATTTACGAGTGAGTCACATACTGTACCCGTGGGGTTTGTTATGAACATCACACCACAGGTGGGCGAAAACGATCAGGTGACTTTAAATGTGCGGCCCACTATTTCCCGAATTGTGCAGTTCGTAAATGATCCTAACCCTGCTTTGGCAGATGCGGGCGTTACCAATCCGGTTCCTGAAGTGCAAATTCGTGAAATCGAATCCATATTGAAGGTCTATAGCGGGCAGATCGCTGTGCTTGGCGGACTGATGCAAGATTCATTGGAAGTAGGTATTGACGGTCTTCCAACCCTGTCGCGGTTGCCAGGTGTGGGTGGCTTATTTAGCTACCGCAATGAAGCAGCTGTAAAAACTGAGTTGTTGATATTTATTCGCCCCATCGTCGTTCAGCAACCTTCTTTGCAGGGTGATCTGAATGAATTTACCGAATACTTACCAACGGAAGGCATAAATTTCCGAAATTTAGAGAGCGAATTTGGGTTTCAATAATTCAACTCAAAGTTGAATTTTGCGCTCCAATTAAACTTGCTGTGAAAGCTGAACGGGTAACCAAATGAGTTTGTTGATGGAAGCCCTGCGCCAAGCTGAAGAGGCTAAGCGTAAGGACAGCGAAAAATCTGGCGTGGAATCAAAAAAGCGCCCGCAGGAGGATGATCCCGTTCAGGAAGAATCCGCGGGAGAGCTCGGCCTTGATGTGGAGCAACCACTAGCAGAGCCTGAAGTCGAGTCGAAGGATTTACAGACAGATTTTGATGCTGCTCTGGCTGAGGAAAGTGATATTCAGACGGACGCATTGGAATGGGAGATTGATTCAGATTCGTCGAATCTGGATGCAACGGCTGAAGTTGACGACGACCAAGAGAGCTCCGTTTCAGATCAGCCCAAGGCGACAGATGACTCTTGGTCAGACCTTGATCTGCACCCTATGCAAGTTGAAATTGCAGAGGCGTCTGAACCGGTCGATCAGGAACCCTCTTCAGATTCGGTTGATATTGCCGAGCCACCGGTCGAAACTGATTTGCACCAGAGCTCATCTACTCCCGGTGATACTGCGCCATCTTCAGACAAAGCATCTGCACAATCTCTAGATAAATTATTCACCGGTGAAACTAGTGGCTCAGAAGATTCGAGCGCCGCTGGCATCGCAGAAGAGCATCCCAAAGAGTTAGACGAAGCTGAAGTTGCTGCTTGGAAATCGCGAGCGAAAAAACTGACTTCTTCAAGAGACTATCGGCGAGTAGCACTGGTAGCACTGATACTTATCTTTTTCATTGGCGGAGGCCTATTTTGGTACTTTGGCTCAGACCCTGCGCCGACAGTTGCCCCAGTAGCACAAGATAGAGGATTTCTAGGCGGGCCAGAACCGCTTGAACTGTCTGCGTTAGATGAACCAGTGACAGTTGAGTTGGGCGAAACACAAACCGGCGGCAACGATTTAGAAAACCAAGTTCCCGCAGTAATCTCGACGTCGCAAATTGCTAGCACAGAGGACGGTTTTGTTATTGGCGGTGCCCTAGGTGATGAGCTGCAGGCTGATTCAGTAGGTTTTCAGACCGGCCTAAGCATTGCGGAGACATCGCAGACAGAGGTTTTTAGCATTAGCCCAGCTACTCAATCGTCAGAATTGGACTCGCTACGAAGGGAAGCTGCTTCTGCGGCTCAAGCTGGCTACCGCGCTCACGCTCGTGAGCAATATGAGTGGCTGCTAACCGCTGAGCCAAATAATACTGAGGCCTTAATTGGTTTGGCCAGGCTCGACAGCGAAGCAGGCAATTTGCAAGCAGCGCGGCAGGGTTACTTAAGGTTGCTAGAACTTGATCCGGCTAACCCAGTAGCTCAGGCAGGACTTCTGGAATCCAGCCAAGCAGGCGATCCTTTGAGTCGTGAAGCTGCACTTATAACTTTGCGGTCTCAGCACCCTGACATCGCCGCTCTGCCTTATGCGCTAGGCAACTTGTTTGCTTCACAGCAGCGCTGGCACGAAGCCGAAGGTGCCTATGCGTCAGCTCTTGCTACTGCCAAATCTTCAGGCTCGCAATTGGTTAGTCCAGATTTTTCTTTCAATTTAGCAGTGGCTCTGGAGCAACTTCGTAAGCCAGAACAAGCCTACACCTACTATCTTGAGGCGCTTGAAAGTTCTAAAAGCATCGCGCCCAGTTTTGACTTGGAAACACTCAATCAGCGGATAGCACATCTCGGGCAACGGCTGTAATGACTGAAGAACTTTTAGTGGAGCCAGTCCCTGAGAGAAAGCGAATCGGTGAAGTTCTGCTGGACGAAGGCGCGATTACCCAGGATCAGTTGAGCATTGCTCTTCGTGAACAGCGTAATTCTGAAAAGCTGCTCGGTGCAATATTAATTGATTTAGGATTTGTCACCGACTCAATTGTTCGCGACGCGCTTACGCAACATACCGGCCAGCAAAGCATCGACTTATCTGATGCTGTGCTCGACGCCGAGTCGATTAAACTCGTTGATCAGGCTCTCGCCCGTCGCCACACGGTTCTGCCGCTTTCCTACGATCGTGACCAGCACCATCTCACTCTGGCCATGGCAGACACCTACAACATCGTCGCTCTGGATCAAATTCGCGCACATAATGATGCAAGCCTAAAAATCACGCCGATACTGGCTAGTGAAGAAGCCATAATTCGAATCATCGAGCAGTTCTACGGTTTCGATTTATCCATTGACGGCATTCTTCACGAAATTGAAACGGGCGAAATCGACTTCGATAGCATGCAGGATTCGGACAAGGGTTATAGCCATCCCATGGTTCGCCTGATTAATGCCCTGCTAGCTGATTCGGTGCAGCGCGGTGCCTCAGACATTCACTTTGAGCCAGAAGAAGCCTTCCTGCGAATTCGTTACAGAATTGATGGGGTCCTGCGACAGGTGCGCAGTCTGCACATCAGTTACTGGCCTGCCATGGTGGTGCGTCTCAAAGTAATAAGCGCAATGGATATTGCCGAGTCTCGCATTCCTCAAGATGGTCGAATCTCTCTATCTTTGGTTGGTCGACAAATTGACTTTCGGGTGGCTTCGCAGCCAACAACTCATGGTGAAAACGTTGTTCTGCGTATTTTGGACCGCAAGAAGGGCATTGTGGCTATGGAAAACCTGGGTCTTACCGAAGAAAATCTATCTTTGATGCAGTTGCTGTTGGCGCGTCCAGAGGGAATTATTCTGGTAACCGGTCCCACAGGTAGTGGTAAGACAACTACCCTCTATTCGGTGTTAAGCCATATGAATACCGAGGGTGTAAATATCATGACCATGGAAGATCCGGTTGAATACCCTATGAATCTTATTCGGCAGTCCTCGGTAAACGAGGGTGTGAAAATGGGATTTGGCGAGGGGATTCGCTCCATGATGCGTCAGGATCCCGACATTATTTTGGTGGGTGAGATCCGAGACAACATCACAGCAGAAATGGCATTTCGCGCCGCAATGACGGGCCACCAGGTATTCTCAACCCTGCATACCAACTCTGCTATTGGTGCCATCCCGAGACTATTGGACATAGGCATTGTTCCCGATTTGATTGCTGGCAACCTAATCGGTGTCGTGTCCCAACGTCTCATTAGATATCTGTGTACGGATTGCAAAGAGGAAGTAGAAGCTTCTCCGGTGGAGAAAAAACTGTTGGGGGTTTCTCACCGCAAGGAAGCAATCAAAATATTTAAGGCTGCCGGTTGTGACGCTTGCGAGAATCAGGGCTATCGAGGCCGGCGCTCGGTCATTGAGATTTTGAAAGTTACCAGTGAAATGGACGATCTGATCGCCAGTCGCGCTACCACTCGGGAAATCCTTGCACTTGCCAAATCTCATGGGTTTAGCCCAATCGCTGATGATGCCTGTCGCCGGGTTCTGGATGGATCCACAACCATGGATGAAATTTCCAGAGTTGTAGATCTGACCGATAGGCTTGTGGACTGATGGCTCTGTATAAATACAAAGCGGTAGATCGCGAAGGCAAAATGCGCTCGGGCAATCTCGACGCGGCCAACGATGCTGATTTGGAAAAACGCCTGTTAAAGCTCAAGCTTGAGTTGGTTCGTGCCACCATAACTGTCGAACGCAGGACTTCCATTGGTCAGCCCAAGGTCGACAAAAGAGAGTTGATTCTTTTTTGTGTGCATATGGGCCAGCTCACTCGTGCCGGAGTTCCTTTACTGGATGGATTAACCGACCTCAGGGATAGTTTGGAGCATCCTCGATTTAAAGAAATTGTCGCCAATCTTATCGAAAAAATTGAAGGTGGCAGTACGCTCTCTGAATCGCTGGAAGAATATCCAAAAGTATTTGATACGCTCTTTGTAAATTTGATCAAAGCCGGTGAGGCCAGCGGGCAGTTACCCAGCGTATTTGATTCTTTGGCAGACATGATTAAGTGGCAAGATGAGCTTAGTGAGTCCACTCGAAAATTGCTGGTGTCGCCGCTATTTGTAGGTTCCGCGGTGCTGGCAGTTACCGTCTTTCTAATGGTGTATTTGGTGCCTCAATTGGTGGAATTTATCGTCAATATGGGAGAAGAATTACCCATACATACGCGCGCACTGATTTTCACCTCGGACACCATGATTGAGTATTGGTACGCTTGGCTAATTGTGCCTCCGGTGACCTTTGTCTTGGTTAAGATATTGATTGCCACAAACGAAAAAGCGCGCTACCAAGCGGATGCGATAAAACTTGGTGTTTGGCAAATTGGCCCTGTATTAAAGAAAATCACACTTTCCAGATTCGCCAACTTTTTTTCAATGCTTTATGCCGCAGGTATTCCGGTTTTACGCAGCCTCGAAATTGCTGAAGGAATTGTAGACAATAGGGTAATTCGCGGTGCCTTGGAGCAAGCTCGGCAAGATATTGAGCAGGGTGAACCAATCTCCCAGAGTCTGGCTGGCACAGGAATGTTCCCGCCGCTAGTATTGAGGATGCTCAAGATTGGTGAGACCACAGGGCAGCTGGATAAGGCTCTCCTGAATGTGAGCTATTTTTACGAGCGGGATATCAAAGATTCTATCGACAAGGTGCAAGCATTGATTCAGCCGACCATGACTGTTGTTTTGGGTCTTCTGCTGGGCTGGGTAATGTTGTCTGTTCTAGGTCCGATATACGGATCTCTGGCCAATATTCAAGTATAGGAAGCATCTGTGAAAACGAAGTTAGCAGGTCAAACAAGAGCCATCATCCTGATAATCAAAGATTATCAGGTGCAGCTGATGCTTTGGGAAAGCGCTACTCTTTCTATGCTGGATCATTACGCTGATTTTCAGGAAGGTCAGGAGCGGTTTGATCAGTTGCTCTTGGACTACTCTGACTACCCCATAGTCATATTGAACGACGTTATTGAAGAGAGTTTCCGAAACGAGACAGTTGTGCATGTAGCTGCAACTGATCGCAAGGCGCTTTTGGAACGCAAGCTTAATTATTCTTTCCGTAACACGATTTTTCGAGCGGCCCGTATTACCGGTCGCGAAGATGGTGGCCGACGTGACGACACAGTTATGCTCAGCGCCATAACCAAACCTGAGCTGGTAAACCCTTGGGTTGATCAGGTCCTGACCAAGAAAATGGCAGTGCAGAGCATTAGCTCCGTCGCCTATCTAGCAGAAAGCTATCTGCGCGGTAGCGGTGTAAAAAGCCCTGAGCATTTGATGGTCATTAGTCTGGAGGAGGGCACTCATCTTCGGCAGACTTATCTGCGCAAGGGGCGTGTGTTCTTTAGTCGCCTGACAACACTACCCACTGCGGACCTATCTGCATTGGGAGAAAATATATATCAAGAATCGCTGCAAATTCGGCAGTATCTTGAGCGCATCAAATTGTTCTCCTATGAAAGCCCCATAGAAATCAGAATCTTTGCTCCCTGCGATAGTGCGGAGTTGGCACAGAGCCTTTCTTCTTCTCGTTTAAATAGTTTTGTTTGCTTCGATACAAGAGAAGAAGCTTTAAGCTGCAATATAGATCTCAAAGGCAGTGATGTTAGCGGGCTCTATCTATTCCTCGCCAATGTGCTGCAAAAAAAGCGCATCGAAAACCGCTATGCAAATTTTGATTTGCGTCGCTATTTTCATTTAAAGCTGATCTCCCAGGGGTTGGCCATCGCTGGTTCGGTTCTGGTTGTTGTGGCCATGTTGCTAAATACCCCGGTGCTGTCAGATACCTTGGACAAAAGAAGCCTCACTGAGGTGGTTGAGTCTCAATCGGCACCGCTGCGAGCCCAGTATGATCGTCTAACCCAAGGGTTTCCCGAGACCCCAATTGATTCGAAGGAAATGGCGTTGGTGGTTGAAACCTACGAGACTATTAAGCGGCAGTCTCACGAGCCGACAGAAGCAATTGGTATTATTAGCCAAGCTCTCGAGCAGGCCCCCGATCTGCAAATTGCCAGGATTGTCTGGACTATGCAGGAAAAAGATATTGAACAGGATACAAGCCAAGGCTTTTTCGGTTCCACACCACCTCAGCCTGTAGTCCCTGGGATGGAGTTCACACAGGCGTTGATCGACAATCGGTCTTCCCTGCACGTCTTAATTGATGGCACCGTCTTCTCTCCCGATAGTTACCGCGAGGCTCAGGATCAGGTGCTAGCTTTTGCCAATGCGCTAAATGAGTTTCCGGGCCTGTCGGTTAATCCTCTAAAAATGCCAACAGACGTTCGAGTTGATGCTCAGGTTTTTACAACCGTGGGTGATGAACAACTGCGCGCAGCCTATACTCTCGAGCTAATTTTTGAGGAGGTCGAATGAAACAATTGTTGCCCTTTTCGAACGAAGATTTACTGTTAATCAAGTGGCGCATAGGCTTTTTTGTTCTCTGTGGGCTTATTGCGACCGGGATTTTTTGGAGCTCGGAATATATCAATTTGCAGGCGAGTCGAGGTCTAAGTGTCGCTCAGGGCGAGTTATATAGCGCTAGCTCCGACGTTGAGCTAATTGAGGAAGAAGAAGCCACAATCATAGAATATATTGATCGCTATCAGGAGCTTACGGATCAAAGGATAGTAAATCCGGAGGATCGTCTCTTGTTTCTGGAGAAAGTGGCTCAGCTTCGTGCAGAGTTTAATCTCTTTCCGATAGCTCTTAATATTGATGAGCAGTTGGGTCTGCGATTGCAGTATGACCCCGCAGAAACCGAACCAGGCGGTCCTATAGACCTTAAAACAAGCAGCGTTTCGATAGCTCTTTCACTGCTGCACGAGGAAGACCTGATACGTTTTCTGGGGGCCTTTCTGAATAGTCCAGGTTTCTATCAGGCTCGCCAGTGTGAATTATCTGCCATCAATCAAGCAGCGCAGTCTTACGTATTTTTGGCGCAGCATTTCAGAGCGAATTGCGAACTACTCTGGTATACCTTTGATCTGAGTCCGCCCGCATGAGTAACTCGATGAAACGCCTCTCAGCACAAATCCTTTGTGGATCAATGTTCCTTTGCACTCAAGTTGGTGCACAGGAGTTAGGTACGCTTTTCACCTCTCCAGAGGAGAGAGAGTATCTCGACTATTTAAGGGAAGAGTTTCTAGCGCGAACCGCCGAGGCGGGATTTGATATTGATCAGAATGCTGTGCCTGATATTCCGCAAGAGGAAGAGACTGCTCAGGTGACGGTTCAGTTTCATTTGTCAGGTATTGTATCTACGCGCGATAGTGGCCGAGTGGTTTGGTTAAATGGTGAATCGATTCTGGAAAGCGATTTACCGTCTAATGCAAAAATAGTAACCGCCGACGGTGTCAATGCCCTTAGATTGGTTACGCCCGAGCGCGCTTATGTTATCAAGCCAGGACAAAGTGTAAATGTATCTAGTGGAGAGTTTTGGGACGCCTTTGAGCAGGGGCCACAGATATCTGATACAGGCACGCTTGATGAATCCACCACTGAGAGCGAGCCTCAAACAGACGCTGTTCTGACATCTGATGCCGCTGATGCTAGCAGTACTTTGCAGCTGCTTCAGTCCCTAGAATTTTTTCAGGGGGATGGGTAATGATTCCTAAATCAAATATTCGGCAGCAGGGTGCTGCCCTTATGGGCATAGTGTTGGTAGTTTTTGTTTCTGCCAGTACCTTGCTATTTAGCGCTGTTCGTCCACCAGATGCCATTGACGCAATTGATACGAGAACATATCAAGAATTAAAAGCGGCCAAAGCTTCCCTGATCGCATTTGCGGTTAATTATGCTTCTTACAATAATGATGGCTTGGGGCCGGGGCGCCTGCCTTGTCCCGACGCCTTTTTGACGAGTCAGCCCTATTGGAATGGCTGTAATTGGGAGTATGTTCTCCGTTTGCCTGAATATGTGCCCCTTCCAAATGGCACGAATTTTCATCTCAACGACTACTATGCGGATAGAGATCTACAATTTTGGTATGCGATTAGCAGCAGTTATCGTTGGTACAAAGCTACCTTTCCAGTGGTAAATACAACAACCGGAACAGAACTGACTATTGACGGCGATCCCTATGTGGCAGTGTTAATTGCTGCTGGTCCAGCCCTGGAAGGACAGGATAGAGAGGCGGTGGAAAATTCCTCCAATCGCTATGGAGCCTATGAAAACCTGGAAGGGGACAATAAGTGGTGGGGTTATAAGACCTTTGTCACCGCTGATCCGGATGACCCCGAAAATTTCAATGATGTGGTAATTGGTATTACGCAGTCAGAGCTTATGTCACCTATTACCGCGGTGGTTGTCGCGGAAATTAAACCTCTGCTCGATACTTGGCACGAAGACAACGGGGACACTTTTCCGACGGACGGTGCAGAGTTTGCCACGGCCATGGCGGGGGCACCCGCTTGGTACGCTAGAGATGAGTGGGACGATGTCGCCAATTATAATTTTATTTCTGCCTATCTAGCGACTGTTCAATTTGATGACTGCGATATTGTTTATACCCTGACCCTTCCCGATCCGGGTGCCGATCCCGATGATCCAATTCCACCTCCCGTATCCAGGGCCCCAAATACTTGCGATCCCTGAGTAAGAAAACCATGACGCGCTCGCTTAGTTGTTCTACAAAGGGATTTACTCTTATTGAGATGGCAGTTGTGCTTCTAATTCTAGGCACGCTCTTGGGTGGTTTATTGGGAGCAATTACCCAAGTAACTGAAAATACTCGTCGGACAACAGCCAGAGGCGAGCTGGAAAGAATAGAAAGAGCATTGTATGGCTACGCTCAGGCCTATGGTCGATTGCCCTGCCCAGCTATTTCCACCAGCAACGGACTTGAAGATCGCGCTGGCGGTGCAAATAGCGATTGCACAGCTCAACATGGTTTTGTGCCAAACGCTACTTTGAATCTAAGTGGTCGTATCAACGACGATATTCTATTGTTGGACCCTTGGGCCAATCCATACCGTTATTCAGTTTCCCCGAATGGCACGGAATCGTTTACCAGCTCTACCGAGATTTCTACGGTCTTCGATTCTGGTGCTATCGACCCCAACGAAATGCTCACTATTTGCGAAGATGCTGCCCCCTGCGCAGCGGCGGCGACAATTTCCGAGGTGGTGCCCGCCATAATATTTTCGATGGGTGCCGATTGGGCGATAACCACTTCCGCAGCCGAATTGGAGAACGCCGGTGAAGGCGGTACGACAGACAACGGTTCTGGGCAAGCCTATGCGATTGCCAATGATGATACATTTATCGACTCCGAGTATGCCGAAGATCTGTACGACGACATACTCCTATGGATGTCGCCCTATGTACTCTATGGTTACCTTATCGAGGCTGGCAGGCTGCCTTAGAAATGGCATCAGAAGCGGAAGTAAAAGCAAATCCAAACACTATTCTCTTGGTGGAAGATGATCCGGTACTCCGACAGATGCTGCAGAATATGCTGAGCATGGAAGGTTTTATCGTTGAAGCGTCTGAATCACGGCCGACAGCACTAGAACAGCTCAGCAAATTACCAGAAGTCGCAGTAATGATCGTGGATTTGGGATTGCCGCCAATGGCTCATGCGACAGACGAGGGTTTGGCAGTAATTCGGGAGGTTCGCGAGCAAGCTCACTGGGTCAAGACTATCGTGCTTACTGGACAGGATGAAGAGCAATCGGCACTGGAGGCGATTCGTGAGGGAGCATTTGATTTTTTGTCCAAGCCCTCAACTTCAGAAGATATTCTTTCAGCGGTCAATCGTGCCTTTCTCTTTCATCGTAAAGAGCTGGATATGTCAGCCGAAGGTGTCGCGCGTTTGGAAATTAGCGCCAAGGTATCAGATGGCCTTAAAGCGGTGCGGGAAGAAGCAGAAGAGAAGCTTGTACGCCAAGTACTGCGCGATACCGGATTTAATATATATCAGTCCGCCGTCAAATTGGGTGTAAAGCGCGAAAGCATTTATTACTTTATGAAGAAGTTTGGTATTCATCGTGAATCCAACTGATTTTTTCCCCTACGTCCTTTATCCCTATTTCCTTATTATCGGCAGCTCTATTCTGGTGGCCAGTGCTTGGCTACTGTCCCGCTATCACAAACAAATCCAACGCAATCAGGAGCTGATCAGGCTGAACGAAGATCTTGGCTATGATTTGCCGGATTTTTTGCGCCAATGTTGGCCTTTATTAAGTGAGTCAGGCTTTGCTGGAATTTCATGGAAGCTCAACTGGTTTGGCACCACACTTTCTGATCAGCACGGTAAGCTTGAAGGCAATATCATTGAAAGAAAACTTGAAGTGCAGGAGATATCACTCTATGTAAATCTCTATCAGGCCAAAAAGGGTTGGGAAGCACATCACTTCAATAATGCGCTGGCGGACAGTTTCTTTCTACTGGTTCGCATGAACCTCTGGATTAAGCTAGGTACGGTGCAGGGCGCATTTGAACAGACTGCCAAGATGACGGTATTTTTGCAGCACGATGTAAAAAACATGGTGCAACTAATGAGCTTGACCGTTGACCAGCTAGAGAAAGCTGCTCCCGGACAAGAGCTTAACCTTATTGGCAGCTTGAAAATGGCACTGCCCGCAGTGAGAGATAGAGCACAACATATGTTGGATGCTCTTATTAATAATCCCGGCTCAGTAAACAACATTGAAGCTGATTATAGTCAGCAGCTTGAGCAGGTTCTGCGCCAAACTGCGGATATATATGAATTACCGGTAAATATTAAGGGTGAAGCCCGAGTTAATATCGATCCGGATCGGCTGCAAAGTATTGTGGACAACCTTTTGGGCAACTATTCTCATCAGGCAAGAAAGAATATTCGTCGAAATACTGATATCCGCATCGAATTGGAAAATAGAGACAATTCTGTTGTTGTCAGTATGCAGGATGTTAATGGTGACCCCTGTTTGTGGCCAGAAAGGCTATTTGAGCCATTCTGGAGCGAACACGGCAGCGGGCGCGGTATTGGCCTCTATCAGGCAAAGCAGCAGGCATCGGCTGTTGGAGGTGATCTATCGGTTAATGCCAAACCAGACCGCCCACTGCAATTTAGGCTGTCTCTACCCTCGCAAGGGTAAAAAAAACCTACATATTGCGCAAACTAGCGTTCGAACTTAAAGTGCTGCCTGAACTTAGAGGATCAATGGATCCGATCCGTTAAATTAACCTGAATGGAGTATACAAAAGTGAAAAAGTTACAAGCTAAACTACAACCAGCTCAGAGCGGTTTTACGCTTATCGAGATTGCGATAGTGCTGGTTATTATTGGACTGTTGCTCGGCGGAGTACTGCAGGGTCAACAACTTATCGAAAACTCACGTGTAAAGTCGGCAACTAATGACTTTAATGGTGTTTCTGCTGGAGCCTTCTCCTATCAGGATCGTTACGGTCGCCTACCCGGAGATGACCCCGGCGCTCTTGCTGCTCGTGGTACTAGCTGGGCAGCTGTTACCGCAGGTAACGGTAATGGAGCTGTAGATGCGCTGGCCGCCAACGTTTTTGATGGTGCCGCCGGTGAGGGAGACGATTTCTTTCAACACCTTAGGGCTGCTGGATTTATTGCCGGCGATCCTGCCGATCTCGCTGCTGCAGCGTTGCCGCAGAACCCCTTTGGTGGTCTGATCGGCGTCACTAATGAATCGATTATTAACGGTTTGTTGGGGCTCAAGGTTTGCATGAACAATGTGACTGGTTCATCGGCTATTGCGCTGGATACACAGCTTGATGACGGAGCAGGCACCACTGGCAGGATGCGGGCATCGGACAACGCTACCAACACGACTCCGACTACTGCTGCTGTCGCCGGAGCAACCTACAATGAAGACGGCCTCTATATCGTCTGCTACAGAATCTAAAAAACAAATATTCTGTGCAAAAGGCTCCTGAATCAGGGGCCTTTTTTTATTCTGTAGTTTAATTGGTGTTCCGTTTCTCATTCTGCAGCCACTGCAGGTGCGAGCAAATTTGTGCCTATGCTAGTATCCTAGAGAAGTCGTGAGTGACAAATACCAACCACCATCGTCAAGGCAAACCTACGCAATGAAATGGCCCGAACTTAAGCTAATGCAGGCGACCATTCGAACCGAATGGCCCCAGGTTACAACATTAGTCGTTCTTGTTTTGGCATTCTCCAGTAATGCGCTCGGCTTACTGGAATTCGGTACAGAATCATTTCCCGGAATTGCTCTGAATTGGAGCGTATTTTCTTCCAGCGGTAACTTTTTGCTGCCCGAAGTAGCTGCAACGCCTGAATACTGGATATTGGTTATTTCGGGACTGCTGATGGCGATATTTACGCCTCTCCTCGCACCAATCTTTGCATCGATTTTGGTAGCCGTCCTGACCGTTCCACCTCTGTATATGAATCTGGGAATGCAATACAGAGAAAGCATTATTCCGATGGAATACAGCTTGTTGGTCATACTGGTTTTATTTGGGATGAACGTATTGCTCAAATACTTCGCCGAAACTCAAAAAAAGCAAAAGCTCCTCAATGATTTTGGGCGGTTTGTGCCTCCGGAAATTGTCAATCAACTGAATAGGCAGCCCGGGCTGCTAGAGCTGGAAGGCGTCTCAAAAGAGATGACGGTTTTTTTCTGTGATTTGAAAAACTTTACCGGCTTTTCTGAACAGCTCAATCCCAAGGAGCTGGTGAGCCTGTTGAACGAGTACTTCACTCTAATGACGGAAATACTTTACAAGCACGGTGCCACCATCGATAAATATATCGGCGATTCCATTATGGCCTTCTGGAGTGCTCCTATCCCGCAGGAGGACCACGCCCGTCGGGCAGTGATGGCTTCTATTGAAATGCATCAGGGTATTGAGCGGCTATCGGAAGAATTTAAGCTTCGCGGCAGGCCCGGACCGACAATGGGTGTGGGTATCAATTCCGGTGAGATGAATGTTGGCAATATGGGTTCTCGCTACCGTCTGGCTTACACTGTTATTGGCGATGCCGTTAACCTTGCGGCTCGTGTTGAAGCGATGACCCGACTCTACAATGTTCCGACCATTGTGGGTGAGACCACCGCAGCAGCAGTTGATGATGTGGTCTTTAAAGAGTTGGACACAGTTATTGTTAAAGGCAAAACCAATAGCTCAAAAATCTACCAGCCAATATGTATGAAGGCCGATCTGACTGAGTCTCAGTGCGCATCGTTACAGCAGCACAATGAAGCCTTGCAAAGCTACTACACCAAGGACACGGAAACAGCGCGGGGTCGTTTTCAAGACCTACTAAGTCAGTCCGGTGAAGAGCAATACTATCGATATATGATCGAGAAATTGGACGATCGCAGAGGGCCGCAGATTCCGATTTAGATTTCTTAGCACTAATCGAATTCAATTGTCGAGTCGGCTGTGCAAAAATGGTTTCTTTCCATAGCTCAGATCACCAACATTGCTAACCCTAAATATCCCATCATTCACAACCAAATTATTGATGCAGCTGATCTTGCTTTGGCCTGTTATATCCATTGCTCAGCCAGAGGAGCGCCTGCCGCAAGCCGAATTTGATGTGCGCCCCCCTTTCTACTGGGTTGAGGGTTCAATAGGGGAGATGAGTGTTTCTAAGGCTCAGTGTCGCAGCTTTCCCGCAGACCAGATTCGACAGCGCATTGTCGAAATTGCGATACAGGAGTGGAGTTTCTTCGGTTCGCCCGAATTTCAGATTCGCTACGAACTTGAAGAAGAGGGTCTTTCAGATAATGAGCGCAGAGCACGCAGACCTCGCCTTAGTACCGAAGAGTCCGCCCGGGTTGCCACCTCTATTGCCGGATATTGGTCTACAACTCAGGAGGGAGAGTGGATTGTTGGCCGTCAAAATGAAGAATGGAAAGAGGAGGGCGAGGGTGCCCGGTGGCGAGATGCTTGGTCTGCCGCCTTCATCTCTTGGGTAATGTGCGAAGGCGGTATTGATTCCAGTGACGAATTTCGGCATGCCATTGCACATCATAAATATATAGATCAGGCCATTCGAGCTCGCGATGGCGAAGAGCCCCAAGCACTCTACATAGCCTACGATGCGGGTGAGGCCGAAGTACTACCCGGCGACTTACTTTGCACCGGCTCGCGACCCCAGTACCAGAACCTTGCAGAGCGTCGCGAGCAGTTGGGTATGGGCGCTCGTACCCACTGCGATATCGTCATTAGTGTGGACTACAGCGCAGGAGTCATTGAGACAATAGGGGGTAATGTGCAAAGCGCGGTGCGGATGAAGTCCATCTCTATTGCCGAAGATGGTCAATTACTAAGTCCGGTCGATCCCGAGGGTAGACCAGTTTTTGCTCATCTAAAGTTGGTTGATACCGAAACAAGGTTGGCTTTGGAGTAACCGGCATTTGTCTCCCATTCACAACAATTCCTTGCCTCTGTGCCTGGACAAAATTTTAATGTATCTCTCGTAATAGACCCCTTCGTGAATTTATCCCCCTGAAAAAGCCGTCAAAGGCCTAAATACCGGCTTCCTAGTTTTTCGGTAAGTTATAGTTACCAAAACCCAAAAAATTATTGAAAGGACTTCAGTTTTAAATTGCTTTAGATTTGTCTAGAGGCTCCGTGGTACTTAGGTTCACGCGGAATCGGTAAAAGACTAAGAGTCAAAAAGGGGAAAGGTATGAAATCTATTCAAAATATTTCTCTGTTCGGTCTTGTGGTAGCTTTTTTGTTCCCGGCTACTTCAATATTCGCGCAGACGACAAATGCACCAGAAGCAGCAACTATTGAAGAAGTTTTAGTTACCGGCCGTAAAAGGTCAGAGAATCTTACCGACGTGCCGATTTCAATTTCGGTATTTAATGCTGAAGCTCTTGGTGCACAGGGCATCAACTCCGAGGACGATCTATTCGCGGCTACGCCGGGCTTGGACTACAGTAATTTTAACGGCAGCCGTCAGGCTAATAACCCAGGCGTTCGCGGAGTTCAGTCTGATCTTCGAGCCTCTAATCAGCAGAAAGTAACTTCCTTTATCGATGGTACGCCTATTTTGGGTAACTCCGGCACAATTCAGTTTGCTGGAGTTGACGCGGTGGAAGTCTATCGTGGCCCACAAAGTGCAGCCTTTGGTCGATCCACCTTCGCAGGTGCGATCAACTACGTAACCGCGGATGCGCCGGATGAATTTGAAGGTGAGGTCTTGGCGGCAGTCTCTGAACACGGTCGTGAGCAATTCGGTGTAAGAATTGCGGGTCCACTGACTGACTCTTTAGGTTATATCCTTTCCTACCAACAAAATGATTGGCAGGGTCCCGATGAGTGGACTGCCACCGACGGTGTGCAAATGGGTAGCGAAGAAACTGAAGATCTTCGATTGAAGTTGAACTTTGAATTCAGCGACACCGCTTACGGCGAGCTGACGTTCAACCGCCTGGAAACTTTTGATCAGGAAGGTGCTCAGTGGATTGCCCCGGACGGAACTTGCACAGCTGGTTCCGGCATCTACAGAAATTCTATGGGTACGGATACTGAAATGCCCTCAGGTGCCTGGAATTGTGATCTGGATATTCCCAATGGACATGTTCCTAGAAACCACGACGTCTTGGGGCAGTTTACCGATGTATATAACGCAAATGTAGCGCTGTATGAAACGGCTGTAGGTATGGCTTTTGCTACACTAGATACAGACGGGAGCACAACTCTTTCGGTAGATGAATACTTGGCACAGCGGCTGCCGGATGGGTCAACTTTTCTGCAAGCGCTAGAGGCACAAACCTTCGCCCCCGGCAATGAAAATACCAAAGATCGTATTCAAGGCGAGCTAAATTTTGAAATTGGCGATAGCCTTCTGCAATTTTTGGGTATGCATACCGAGGATTCTTCATTCCGTTGGAATCAGAATCAAAGCAGCGATACACACGCAGTTTTTGCGGTAAATATGATGGGCATTGCTGCCCTCAATGCCAACGTTATGAATATGCTGGTACCGATTGATATTGAAGAGAAATACGCGGAGGTACGCTGGATTTCACCTGAAACGGAAAGGCTTCGCTATACCCTGAGTGGTTCCTACTATGATTATTCTCTGCAACAGCAGGTATACAACAATGGTGGTGCGCTAGTTTACGGTCAAGTATATGAAGGCACTGGAGACCCCCTAGTAGATGGTCAACCTGTTTTCGCAAATCCCGGTATTACCATCTCAGAGGTAGCGACAAATATAGGTGCTTCCTTTGGCTTGCAATATGACCTTACTGATCGAACCACCCTTTCTCTGGAAGGTCGTTATCAAGTGGACGAAGTTTGCGGCGTTGATGAAAACGGTGCAAACGTCGAGTTTTGTCAGGAAACAAAAGCCTTTTTACCGCGCCTTTCTGTCAATACAACCATTAGCGACAGCATGAGCGTATACGGTCAGGTTTCTATCGGTAACAATCCGGCGGGTGTGAATATTGCCTATCAGGATCCCGGCAATATTGAAGCTTTGTTGGTGGCAAGTGGCCAGATAGTGAGTCCCTATGACGGCTTCACCTACGATGGATCAGATGGAATTCATTTCGCTGCGGTTGATTACGATGCAGACACCTTCCCTGAGTTTAAGGAAGAAACCCTGACCAACTTCGAAGTGGGAGCCAAAGGCAGTTTTGCCGACCGTCGTGGATCCTACACAGCGGCTGTGTATTTTATGATCTATGAAGACATTATCGGTGCTGAGAATCTCAATTGGGACGATGACACTACAGATGGCTGGAATGAAGACTTGTGGACAGATTTCACCGGCGAGCGAACCTGGATTAATCAGGGCGACGGCGAAATGTATGGTATCGAACTAACGGCTGACTATGCTTTGGACGATATCTGGACGGTTGGTGGTTATGTCACCCTGAGTTCAGCCAAATATACAGACTACTGCTCTATTCAGGCGCCAGAGTATCGGGATGCACCCGGTGGAGCCGCCGGTGGTGGTTCGAATACGCTGCCAATTTTGACGCCAGCAGCTGATGGTGTACTCAGTTCCTGTGGTGTGGTCGATGGAAACTGGATACCCCGGCAGACACCATTTACCGCAAACTTCAATGTCAGTGCAACTTTACCCAACGACTTGTTCGGCATGAGAACAAGCCTGCGCGCTGATGTTCGGCACAAAGGGTCGTACTTTGAAGATCACCTAAATCTGCTAGAACGTGAGCCGGTGACTCTGGTTAACCTGTCGGCCAATATGCGCAGTGATAATTGGACACTACGTTTCTATGTTGACAACTTGACAGATAATCAAGAGCCATCAAGAGTCAGCCTTGGTAATTATTACGCAAATGACGTAAACCCTACTGTAGCGACCTCACAGGTAGGTTCCTGGTCGATTGTTCCTACAAGACCGCGTGAAGTGGGCTTCTCGGTTGGGTACAACTTTTAAGAATTTGCCCTAAGCAAACTCTTATACCCGGGCTCTGCCCGGGTTTTTTTTGCCTATAGAGCTTACTAGATGTCAATTTCAGGACAGCATTTGTTGATGCTTGAGGCTGGCTAGACCAAAATACAGTTCCACAAGAAAAAGAATCTATGCTGCTCAATCTCCGAAGTTCACAACTTATCTATCTTGGCGTCTGCGCCTGTTTTTTGCTGTCCGGATTTGCTGCTCTGCTGTATCAAACAGCCTGGATGCGGCAGTTTTCAACGGTATTTGGTACTTCGGAGCTTGCGGTGGCTACCGTACTCTCCGCTTATATGGGCGGACTTGCCTTGGGAGCGGCACTGGCAGGCAAGTTAATTGACCGGGTTAAGCGCCCGGTACTGACGTACGGAGTTTTAGAAGCTGCCATTGCCGGTTCTGCGCTGCTGGTGCCGGTTCTTCTTGGGCTAGCTCATTGGGTCTACGCTCAAGTGCTGGGAGGGCAACCTGAACCTCCCGATGCCAGCGGCTTGGGTCAATCCATCTTTTATTTTGTGGTGGCTTTTGTTGTATTGGCAATTCCAACTGCCTGTATGGGGGCAACACTGCCGCTACTGACACGCTACGCCGTTCATTCAGATAGGCAAATTGGATCAAGGGTTGGTGCGCTTTATGCCATTAATACTGCCGGGGCAGTGCTGGGCACTCTGTTTGCCGCCTTTGTATTACTGCCAGCGCTTGGACTTTTTGGAACCGTTTGTTTTGGTGTGGCGGTAAACCTGCTGGTATTTGTATTGGCAGTCCTAATTGCTCGGCGATCTGCTGCCGAAAACAATGAGCAAGTTATTGATACTCAAATGCCGCAAGAGCAGTCGGAAGAAATTGAAGAAGAGGAGGTTAGCGACAGCTCAGATTTATCAGCCTGGTTTGGTCCCAAGTATATTTTGCCCATTATGCTGGTCTCAGGCACCACCGCCTTTGTTTACGAAGTCCTTTGGACGCGGCTGCTGTCCCATATTCTGGGCGGTAGCGTGGCTGCATTTGCCACTATGTTGGCCAGTTTTCTCTCAGGTATTGCTATAGGTAGCGCGGTCGCCTCCAGATATGCCATCTCTACTCAACGTTCGGTTCGGATCTTTGTTGGCGTTCAGGCTGCTATCGCTTTTACTTCTATGGCGATTTACCAGTGGTTACATCTGGCTATTCCGGCTGAGCAGGGTCTGAGTGGCAACATCGGCATTGCTATCGCCATCTTGCTTCCAGCGACTCTCTTTATCGGTGCAACCTTTCCGCTGGCAGTGAGGATTTTTGCGACGAGCGCAGCCAGAGCAGCCAACTCCTCAGCACAGGTTTATTCCTGGAATACGGTAGGTGCCATTTTTGGTGCAGCTTTCGCCGGGTTTTTCCTTATTCCGGCGTTAAAGTACGAAGGTGCAATTAAGGTCGTTGTCCTCACTAATATTTTTCTGGGGTTAATTACAGCACTCATTATTACCCGCATTCAACTTTGGTATTCAGCGGTAATGGCTGTGCTCTTTATGGGAATGTTATTTATTTATAACCCCAGTTTTCCTGAAGACATTCTCCGCACATCACCTATTGACGAAAGGGCGGGCGGTGAGATTATGTACTACGAGGTGGGCCGGTCTTCCACCGTATTGATGACCCGCGATAACGGATCCATTGGGCTGAGAAACAATGGGTTGCCGGAAGCCGGCACCGAGCTGCGCGGGTCGCCACCTGCGAAGATCACACAGAGAGCACTAGCAACACTACCGGCGTTGTTGAGACCTGACGCCAAATCCATGCTGATTGTCGGATTTGGTGGCGGCAACGCCATAAATGGCGTGCCACCTACAGTTGATGAAATTGATGTGATCGAACTTGAACCCAAGGTGATAGAAGCCAACCGGTTGGCGGGTGAGGATCGTGCTCTGGATCCCCTCCAGGATCCGCGAGTATCGATCTATATTAATGACGCTCGCAGTGCGTTAAGCCTGACAACCAAAGCTTACGACGCCATTATTTCCCAACCCTCTCACCCTTGGACCGCCGGCGCCTCACACCTATATACCCGCGAGTACATGAAGCTTGCAGCGGATCATTTAACTGAAGATGGCGTGTTTTTACAGTGGATGGGCGGTCAATTTATTACCGAGTCTTTGTTGCGAAGCCTGTGCGCAACCATGTTGGATGTGTTTGCCTATGTGAAGGTGTATCAGCTTTTCCCCGAAGTGTTGTTTTTTGTGGGTTCGCAACAACCGATGAATGCCGAGATGGAAATGGCGATCAGTGGACGTCCTGTGGTTGATGCTCCAGCCTTTTACTACCAAAGTGGCTTCGCCTCTCATGAAGATTTGTTGGCCGGACTATTGCTGGACACAGATGGAGTGCGGGAGTTTTCCAGTGGAGCGAAACTGCTAACGGATAACTTCAATCGTATGGCGACGGAGTCTGCAGCAGTTGACGCAACAAATGGCCGTCTAACGGTGGCTTCGTTAACTGAGCTGCTTCAACCTTATGTGCCGGTGCTGAACCCCGATAGCTGGGTGCATCAACAGATGGGTGCATCCAACTTTGCCTATATCTCTGATCAGTTTGAAAAAATGCGAATTCGGCCCTACAGCATTGCCTTGGCTGCCGCTCTGGAAGAGGCTGGAAACCCACAATCTTTATTACTAACAGCGCTGGGGTTGGAAGCTCAGGGTGATCGAGAAGAATCCCAGCTGGTTCTCTCTGCATTAGTCGCTGGCGCTCCTGAAGGAGAAGTTAAAAATCAAGCCACCTACGCGCTGATCAAACCCTGGTTAATTCCTTTAATGCGCGGCACGGCTCCAGAGAACATACAGGAAGCTGCGAATAGTTTGACCGGCTCAGCGGCGGCAGTTGTTGCGGGCAGATTGGCTGTTGCGCAGCAGGATTGGCAACGCGTGGCCGCTTTGGACGCACTGCTCTATCAATCCCGGCCAACGGATTTGTGGTTTGTAGATGCTATTAAGGTAATGTCCGAATGGCGCAACAACCTCGCAAGTATCGAGCGCCGTCCCGATTTGGCTTTGCAGTCTGCTCAGATTATTGATCTGGCAATTGCAATACACCCAAATCCAGACTTATTTTCAGGGCGCGTATCCTCAGCCTATTTTGCTGACCGACCCGAGGAATTACTAGAGACAATACGACGCATGACTTACATAATTGAGTCTGAGCTAAGTTACTTAAAAGAGGATGAAGACCCTAATAATCCTATTGTCGGCTTTAGAGCGCAGCAAGTTGAGCTGATCGAACTGACACTTAATGAAGTCGCATTAAGGCGCACCCTAAACCCGGTTTCGCTGGAAGAGGTTGGGGATCGAATTACCCTGCTCAAGCAGATGATTCTGGAAATGGCACCGATTTAATTCAATCTATTGAGTCCGGTTTATCCGGAAGCATTCGCTTCAAGATATCGTCCTTTTCAACGTAGTGGTGATAGAGCGCCGCAGATGCATGCACTGCAATAATTACCCACAAAATATAGGGTCCAACCAGTTGGTAGTGGAAATAGTCGATGGGAAATTCCCATTGCTCAACTGTTAAGTTTAGGGTGCTTAAAAGCCAAATACCAAAACCAGTCTCTTTGAATGGGGTTATGTCAAAAATTCCATACTGGACACCAGAGCCATTGCCCAGATAGCCGCTGAGAGGCATCGCAAGCAGGAAGAAGTAGAGCAGAAAGTGGCTGGCGTGAGAGGCTTTGATCTGCCAATTTGGCATGCTTTCAGGCAATTTGGGATTCGGATTGGTCATACGCCAGTACAGGCGAAGAGCGAAGAAAATTAATACGCTAAATCCAACGCCCTTATGAAATCGGACCAGAATTCCCCGCATTGGTCCCTCGCCATGGTAAACCCATTCAAAGGTATAGATACTGACGTAGGCGGCAAGGATCCAGAGTGCAGTCAGCCAGTGCAACCACTTTGCGACACTTCCGTATGTTACTTCTGAATTGCGAATCATAGTTCCTCCGAGACGAAAATTAGATTCCTTTGATTATCGAGCTCTTTTACTGGCGGGGTAGTTCCATTCAAAATAGTCATCGTTCATTCGCCCATTGGCACGCAGTAGATACATGCCCTCGATAATGTGGGCGTAGCGAACCGGCCCAAAATCAATCGTTTCATAGCCGAGTTGCTCGCAAATGTCGGCCACTATCGACTTGGCTCGCTCGTCATTTCCCACCAGTGGAATGGTTATTGGATGATCTACGAGTGTCGGGTCAATCATAGTATCTGCGCTGATACTACTGAAGGCTTTCACGACCATGGCGTTGGGTGCGAGGCTTTGAAGCCTTTCAGCCATGGAGATATGAGAAGGGTAATCGGCTCGTCCTTCATCGTCGACAACACGCGGATTAATGGGGTCGATAATAATTTTCCCGGAAAGGTCACCCAGTCCAACTAGTACCTGCTCCGCCACAGTCCAGGGCACGGCGAGTATTAGGATATCGGCTATAGCGGCTGCTTCCCTGAGGGTCGTGGCGGATGCGTTGCCAACGGTTCTAGCGACCAGATCTTGAATATCCTGTCGTTCAGGTGTGCGGGATCCATAAACCACGTCGTGGCCAATGCTAGCAAAGCGGGGTCCCAAAGCGCTACCGACCGAACCGGTACCTATAACGGCAATAGTTTCAGCAAAAATAGTTGCGGGAGCGAACTGGAAAAAGCTCGCCAAAACAAGCGCTGGGAAAAATTGTCTAATCGTCACCTGAATCTCCTATTGGGTTGATCTGAGCTGCTTCATCAGATGCTTTCTTATTGGGTAGCATATTGGTCAGCACATCGTCTTTTTCGATAAAGTGATGATAAAGGGCTGCAACAACATGTATTGAAATCAATACCCATAAAATATAGGGGCCAACTAAACCATAGTGGAAGTAATCGAATGGGGCTTGCCACTGTTCCCAGGTTAGATCTAGGCTTTCCAGAATCCAGCTTCCGATCGGGGTTCGCCTAAAACCATCTATTCTGAAGAAGCCATAATTGACTCCGCCGCCATTACCAAAATACCCGGAAACAGGCATGGCGATCATTAAGAAGTACAACACATAATGCATGGCGTGTGATGCCTTCAATTGCACCAAGGCATATGGTCTGGTAGTTTTGGCTTCGGGTTGACCGCTCGCCAATACACTCTAAGAAAAAAGAATATCAAGACGCTAAAGCCAATAGCTTTGTGAAAACTTTGTACGAAGGAATAAGTTTGTCGATCATCATGGTCAACAAACCACACTAAGTAGTAGACAAAAATATAGGCTAGCAAGAATAGTAGGGCGGTTATCCAATGCAGCCATTTGGCCACACTGCCGTAGGTTAACTCGGTATTCTTAATCATAGTTCCCCCTAATAGAATTCAGGTACAGCTGTCATTTTGTATTTAGCACAAAATCCAAAATCTCATCACTTAACAATCGATCAGAGGTGCCGATAGATATATTGGGTGAGTAGTGGTTGTGGCCCGGCAATTGGCGCAAGCGCGGAAGCGCTCCATGTTCATGGGATAGTTCATAGGCGAGCTCCATGGTTGCCGCCGCCGTTTCGCCCAGATCGAATTCTGAGCTGGTTAACATCATTGGAATGCTGGTCCGGCTGATGTTTCCATATATCTGTTTTTGTTCTAAATCGTTAAATCCAAAGTAGGCTTCAGTTTCGGAGTCGTAGTTGCCACTGATAATGATCACACCAGCTGCCTCGGGGTAGTCTTGATCGAGAACCTCTGGTCGCAATGCGTAGTTGGCTACATGGCCACCTCCTGCGGATTTACCCACCAGGAAGATGCGATCGGGGTCGCCGCCGTATTGTGAGATGTTCTCGTGCACCCATTGCACAGTCGCTGCAACGTCATTGGCGCCGTCCGGCCATTGAGCTTCTGGAGCGAGGCGATAAGTGGCGCTTACTCCAACAAGGCCGATGCTGGCGTAGTAACCACCAACATTATGAGAGTTCTCCTTGGCTCCACGGGTATATCCGCCGCCGTGGAAATAAATTACAACGGGCTGAAGTGTTTCGCCGCGGCGATAAGTATCCACATGGATATCTAACTTTTGACGTTCGTGGGTGCCATAGGCGATATCCATGCTGGTCTGCACTTCGGTAGACCGATAGCTGCTGGGGACATCCTCGTATAGTGCGTTGGTTAGAGCCAATACATTGCCTTCACCGCTATCAAAAATGTCGCGAATGCCTATTTGAATATCTGCTGGCATACCACTGCGCAGAGCGTTGGCGAAGCCGCGTTCAAACTCGTCGTCGCGACCCCAGCGGAAATCTTGCAATTGATCACCCGCCTCACGACAGAATTCCAGAGTCGATGTCCGGTACCGATATCCGGGGAATACAAGAATTTCTGCGCCTGCGTCCATTGTTTCCGGTCCGAGGGTTAAGCAGAGGTCGGGTCGAACACGTAAGCTTAAATTACCGTTCGGGACAAAATCCCAGGCTTGCATAGTGGACTGGGCACAATCCTCTACCATTATTTGAGCCCCAGCTTGCATTGCCTCAACGGCTAAACATCGATTGTAGGCGGGCATAATCACGTGCCCGGAATCAAAATCTACCCATTTAAACAGTTGATCTACATTGTCTTCACCGTATTTGCAGGTGTGTGCTCTGAGTGGCTCGTCTGGGCGAGCATCGACACCAAAACCGGCCACGTCGAGACAATAACCTCTAGGTTCATCCAGCGGTGCAGAGCTTCGCAAATAGCCGCCCTCAGCTATTGCCGATAAAGGCGATGCCAGCAAAAGAAGCAAAATCGAGTGTATAGAAAGGCACTTAATAAAAAGGCACTTAAATGAATGCTTCATCATAAAATTCTCCCCCCAGAGATAGAGCAGATATTAGCATGGCGACTTTCTCATCAGCTTGAAATTGACGCAGCTTTACTTAACTTAGCTCAGACCGAGAGCGGTGTTTATGGAAAGAAAAACCTCACTAATCGTTAAATAAAAAAAGTCTGTATGGCTTAGAACTCATGTAATTATTGTGTCAATTTCTACCTGCTGTGGTTAGTATCAAAGGGCTAATTCGCCTGTATTCTCAGGCTTCTCTGGGGGAGAAATATAGATGCAAACGAAATATCTGCGGATCGCCGCACCTGTTTTCCTATTGTTTGGCTTAGCTGGGTGTTCGGAGTCTTCTGATCCAGTGGTAGAGAACCCCGGTGTTGATTGGATTCTGACAAACGGGAATATTCTCACCGTCGATGAAGATTTCACCATCGCACAGGCGATGGCAATCGAAGACGGCGTTATTGTCGCGACCGGAACTGAGCAGGAGCTGATGGCCTACGCCGGTCTAGATACTGAATTTACCGACCTTGAGGGGCAAACTGTAGTACCGGGTCTGATCGATAATCATATGCATTTTGTTCGCTCAACAAAGCATTGGTATCGGTCGGTGCGTTGGGATGCCGTGAAATCCCGAGCCGAAGCGCTTGAAATGGTGCGGCAGCGAGCTGCGCAATTGCCGGAAGGCGAATGGTTAATGGTGATGGGCGGTTTTATCTTTGATCAGTTTCAGGATAACTCGGAGATTTTTACAAGAGCCGAGCTTGACCAAGTACTGCCGGATAGACCTCTTTATATTCAGGAAGGCTATAGCCGAGCCTTTGTAAATAGCGCGGCTTTAGAGGTCGCAGGGGTTACCAAGGATACGGATAACAATGGTCTAATTAAAGATGATCAGGGCGAGCTGACAGGCGAATTACGAGGCGGCGGCGCCTACGGATTGGTTGACCGGCATCTACCTGAACCCGATGAAAGCACCTGGGACAACAGCGTCAAATTGAACATCGATGAGGCGCTGAGTATGGGCCTTACGGCAGTTTACGATGTCGGCGGCAATACAGTTACACCAGCTTTCTACGAATCCGTCAATCGGCTCGCCGACGCGAATCAGCTCAAAATGCGCGTTTTTTATTCTCTTAATGAGCAGAACAGCAATAGTAATTCTGCTGCAGAAATTATGACGGAGATGCGTAATAACACTCCGGACTTGGAAGGTTTGAGATTCGCTCAGTTTGGTTATGGTGAGACCGTTTATCGCCCGATGCGGGCCAACCCCTTTGTGGTTTCGGAAGAAGACCGCGAGCATTTTAAAAATATTTCGATCACCGCCGTGGAAAATGGCTGGCAGACCAACGAACACTCCAGCAGGGAAGTGAAAATATCCGGCATGTTGGATATTTTGGAGGAGGTTGGCGCAAGTCACCCGGCCATGCTGGATATGCGTTTTACCATCGCCCACACCAATGGTGTTCAACCGGAATCCATAGAGCGGGCGAAGGCTTTAGGTATGGTATTTGCGGTACACAGTTCGCGTAGGCAATCGACTTTGGCGGCTTCGCAGAATCCTGCCTCCCAGCCACCCGCACAAGTAATAAATGACTTGGGTGGAACATGGGGACTGGGTTCAGATGCCACTACCGTGGGCAGCCCGAATCCTTTCCATACCATTGGATGGGTCGTGAGCGGCCGCAATATCGCTGGTGATATTACGCAACCTTTTACCGTATCCCGCGAAGATGCGCTAAGGGCACATACGGCCACTAATGCATATATTCTCTTTAGAGAAGACCATCTGGGCAGTATCGAACCAGGTAAACGTGCCGACTTTGTGGTTTTAGATCGCGACTATATGACGGTGCCGGAAGAAGAGATTGAAGATCTGTATTCGGTTATGACGGTGGTTGATGGCGAAATCGTATATTCGGCACCCTAAACTTAACTTATTTGAGTTGAATAGAATTTATTAGAGGTTTTTTAGCGATGTTCAGATGCCTAGTTTTATTAACTGTGATTTTATTGGTGCCAGCGACGGCACAAGCCCACCATTCAATGACTCATTTCGAAGACGCCGTGACTGAAATGGAGGGTGTGTTGGTAGATCTGCATTGGCGTAATCCTCACGTTTTCTTTTTTGTCGAAACCGAGGAAGCCAATGGCGAAAAGAAAGTCTGGGAACTCGAAGCAGGCACTATTTATGTGCTTGGCCGTGCAGGTGTCACGCGTGACCTTTTCACTATCGGCGAAAGAGTCCGTGTGGCAGGTAATAAATCTGGAGTATTTGACGACAAATTCTGGGTAGAAAACATACTCACTGAAAACGGCAATGAAGTGCTGGTAGTGCTGAACGGTTCTCCCCGGTGGAATGATGAGCTTATAGGTGGCGGAAGCAGTTGGAAAAATGAAGCCTTTATAAAGGACGAAGTGGTTACTATGGGCGAAGGTTTTTTCAGAGTCTGGAGTCCGCCCATACGCGGCAGCTTAACTCCTAGATTTACAGGTACTCCAGCTAATCAATTGGCTGATATCACTACAGAAAGGTCCAAAGCTGAAATTGCAGCATGGGATCCATACGCATTTGATGATGCCTGTGAACTACCGGGGTTGCCCCGAGTAAATCACGGACCGCATCCGCATCAGTTTATTGAAGATGGTGACAATATTTTGCTTACAAGTGAGGAGTTCTACGTTACTAGAACTATTCATATGAATCCTGACGCTGACCAAAGTCAGCAGCCTTACAGCCCCCTGGGTTATTCTGTTGGTCGTTGGGAAAATGAGAACACTCTGCTTGTCGAAACCACAGGCATTAACTTCCCCTACCTGAACTTGGGAGGCTTTGGACAGAGTGATCAGGTCAGCATTTCCGAGCGGTATGTTTTGTATGAAGCGGAAAACCGTATGGATTACGAGGTAATTATTCGGGATCCGGTCATGCTCAATGAGCCATATATCAAGCGAGGCGTTTGGTTAGATATTGGGGAATCCATCAATGAAAAATACGACTGTGTTCCCAAGATTTGAGGATGTTCCCAAGATTTGAGGATGTTCCCAAGAGTAAAGAGACATCTTGCCTCACAAATAAAATGACCCCTGATATAGGGGTCTTTTTATTTGCCAATTCGCCTGTCTATTCAGATTCAGGGATGACTGCTTCGACAGAAATAAGAAGGTTCACAAAGGGTAGAAAGCCTCCATCCAATCCGTAGAGGATGTTGTAATCCGATCGGTCAAAACTGGTAGACGCATCTGCTCCGCAAACTTCGCGGCCATGGCGGAAATGCGGTTTGCACAGGAAGCTATTGATAGTGAGATCCAGCTCATTGGTCACTCCATGCAGAGTTAACATGCCATTGACCATGGTTGGAGACCCATCAACAAAAGCTGCCAGCTCGCCCGTGTAGCTTGCCGTTGGGTAATCCTCAGCATAAATGACGTGATCTAATGCGGCGGCGTTCATTCGCTCACTGCCGAAATCGATTGAATTCATATCCATCTCAACATCGATCGAGCCGGTTTCGGCTTCTCTGTCCATAACAATGGTGCCAGTGGTTGAGTTGATTTTTCCGCGCCAGACAGACATTCCGCCATTGTGATCCGCTTCAAATGATGGGTAAGTGTGACCCGAGTTAATTTCATAGGTTATGGGAGCGGCAAAAGCAGCGGTTGTCAGCAAGCTCGAAACTAGCAAAACAAAAACGGATTTTAGGTTGCTTAGGTCCATTGATCTGATCTCATGTGAATGATTTGCCTATTATCCAGCATAAGAACTTTTAGGAAAGATATTCTACAAATCGTAAAACTTCGCAGCGTCTTAGTTTGAAATTTTCGCCCTGAGGATGAGAAGCCCTCCCGAGATTTGGTTAAGTGATTCCAAGGATTAGTCCGGCGAATCAAGCAAGAAGATTTCTTGTTTCATATCAATATCAGAGTTGGTTTTGAGCTAACAAAAATTGTACAAATGCATAGTCTCGCTATAATATGGCTAAAATGTGTCCACCACATATATGAAGCGGGATTCGACAAAGATTTGCGGAAGAATTGCCTCTTTATTCTCGAGTAGGCTATTTATTTAACACTCTGGGGGTGTTGTTTTGAATCAAAGAAAAATAATTTCTATTTACACAGCTATGTTTGGCGCTGTAATTACTCCATTTATCCTTCTGGCATGCGCCGGCGCTCTACCTGACGACAGCGAATCGATGAGCGGCGATTTTTTCGCACAAAGACCTAGCGATCCTCCCGGAAGTGAATACACAATATCGACTTTGTCTCCCCATGAGCACTGCAATGAGGTTATTGCTTCCGTTGTGGATGCCGGTTTTCAGGACGAAGCATGGGTAACCTGCCATAGCGATCACGCGACGATTCATTCTGACAGTTACGCAAGCCATGAAATGATGACCGGTATTGTCGGCACCAATGAGCAGATACCTATGCCGGCGCCTGGTTATCACGCGCCCATAGTTTTTAATTCAGCTTTTAGCGGCACGCCGCAAACTCGCGATTCATCTCTTGGTGTAGCAGTCAATGGTATTCCCATCTTTGACTACAGCGCGGGCGGTGAAATGACCCTTGAAGACCTCTATTCCTATCATCCTCGCCAAGACACCATTCTTATTCAGCAACTCGATATTTGTGGTGGTCACACAGGAAGAGGGGACGACTACCACTATCATGAACTGCCTCGCTGCATGATTGAGCAGATGGATAACAAAGATGACAACCCCATTATTGGCTGGGGCTTTGACGGATTTCCCTTATACGGAAATAACAACCCGGACGGTTCACCGATAGCCGAGGGTGCACTGGATGTATGTCATGGCCA